>Ga0163152_10000029_pt1 | contig 219327 bp, 227 predicted proteins | sample OliLakLV19MP8IB2_FD_148635 | JGI IMG/M metagenome (GOLD analysis project Ga0163152, IMG submission 148635) | Freshwater microbial mat bacterial communities from Lake Vanda, McMurdo Dry Valleys, Antarctica - Oligotrophic Lake LV.19.MP8.IB-2 | ecosystem: Environmental > Aquatic > Freshwater >... | reverse complement strand
GGCACGCCCGTTCCGACGCGCGTGGCCTCGCGCGTCGGAACGGGCGTGCCGGCGCGCACAAAATTGCCGATCCCCAGCACAAATGTAATCACGCCCAGAAGCACCAAGACGCCGCCGGACCACCACCCGAACGTCGCATCGATACCGGCGGGACGCAGCGGCAACGGCGCCAGCGCGTCCAACGCAAAGGCGGCAAGCAGAAATCCAACAAAGATGAGCGGCGGAGGGGCAACGACGCCGGGCGTGTCTTGGGTGGTCATGATGCGCTCACCTAAAGAAGATACGGGATGATCATCTTCGTCTGCCTTCGGTAGTCGTCGTAGCGTGCGCCGAACACCTGGGCCAGCAGTCGCTCCTCCGCGCGCGCCCGCCAAGCGAAGGTCGGAACCATCGCAAACAGCACGATCGCGAGAGCCGGACCGCTGCCGAAGGCAAGCGCTTGGCCCGTGGCAATGAGTGCGAGGCCGAGATAGATAGGATGACGCACAACGCGGTAGGGGCCGGTTGTAACGAGCTCTGTCCCCACATCCGCCTCGGGCACGAGGCTCCAAGCATTGCCGAGCGCCGCGCGTGACCTGGACACGAGGGCCGCACCCGCAATCGCTAGAAGTGATCCCACAATGGCGAGCATCAACGCAGGGAGACCGGCAAGGGGGCCGGAAAAGACGAACAGCGAAGGAATGAACAAGCCGACGGCGGCAAGGTTGGCGATGACCGGCACTCGATCGCCGCCGCTCTGGTGGACGCGCGCCTCGGACCCTCGCCGCAACAGCAACATCGGTCCCGCAAAGGCCAACAACGACACGACACGCAGAGCGATGACAAGTGCCGACATCTCTATTGCGCGCCCCGCCGTATCAAATAGAGCGCGATCGGGAGCAATAGGAGGGGCAGCACATAGCTCGCCACGAGCGCGAGGATCGGTTGGTCGGACCAGCCCGCGCCGATGGCCGCAAAGACGAAAGCGGTGGGTACGCTCCCGAGCGTCAACGCCGCGATGAATTTTCTCATTGGCATCCCCGCAAGGCCGGCGAGAAACACCATTGCCTCGGGAATGCTATGGGAAAGGCTGCGGCTGAGCACGATCGCCCACGCGCCGTTCCGATCGAACAAGCGTTCCATCTTCTGCATAGATCGCTCGCTGACGAAGCGGTGAACGTGCCGCCTAAGGGAGGTGCGCATCAGCAGGTAGCCCAGAAGGCCCGCGCTGATCAGGCCGACGCTGCCGATCAATCCGCCGAGCAATGCGCCATAGACAATACCGAGCGCAGCGATCACGGCCGTCTGCGGAACGGGCAACACCAGGTCGGCCCAGATGAGCGCGATGCCCAAGGCCCATGCCCAATGTTCGTATTTTCGAAGCGTGAGCAACGCCTCATTCGCCGCCTCCGGCGTCGGCATCGTCGCGCAGGAGACAAGCGAAAGCGAAAGAATGCCGATCACGAACAAGCCTGACCTCATTGGGGACTCCGATCACGACCCGGTCGGTCGCAAAATGACAACCAGGGTGTCATCGTGTCAGTTGACACCATGGGTGTCAATTGGCGATGATGCGCGCCGGCAAGGGAATGGAGGCGATGGCGTCCGCGCGGCAAAAATCTGGAGCAGGCCCCGGCGGGCGTCCGGTCGTCGATGGCAAGGTCGAAGCTATCGGTGAGCTGATGCTCGAAGTCGCCCAGTGCTTCTTCAGGATCCGGGCGATCGGGCAGAAGACGGGGCTGATAACGAGTTGGGGCGGCGGCGCATTCGGCTTCATGCGAAGCTTGGCGCTGCTCGGTCCGCTGACCGTGCCGCAGATCGCGCTGATGCGTCCGACGAGCCGCCAGCGCATGCAGCGCCTGGCGGACGAGCTTGCCGCCGAGGGGCTTGTCAAGTTCGTCGACAATCCAAAGCATCGGCGTTCGAAGCTTGTGCAACTCACGGCGAAAGGCGAGGCGCGCTACCGCGATCTCAACACCCGCTTTCTCGCGACCGCCTCGACCATCACCGTGGCACTCGGCGAAGCCGACATCCGCAAGGCCACCGACATCGTGCGGCGGCTGAGCGATGAGGTGAAGGCGCGGACACAACGCGCCTCAGACGACGAGTAATCACACCACGCCTGCCTGACGGGAGCGTCACATACGCGGTTGAGCGGTTCGCCCTTCGTTCGTATAGTCGCCAGCCGATGGCTCACACGGAACCGCACGTATGCTGAGGATGCGCAGATGAACTACGCGAACTACGAACGCATCAAAGCCCATCGCGAAGGCCGCATCCTGACGCTGACGCTGACCAACCAGCCGAAGATGAACGCCGTCGACGGCCTGATGCATCGCGAACTCGCGCAAATCTTCTACGACGTCCAGGAAGACCGCGAGGCCGACATCGTCGTCCTCACCGGCGACGGCAACGCCTTCTCCGCCGGCGGCGACATCGAGTGGATGCGCCGCGCGGCGGAAGGCAAAGAAGAAGGCCCCAGCACCAACGAAGGCAAGAAGGTCATCTTCGGTCTGCTCGATCTGGAAAAGCCGATCATCGCCAAAGTGCGCGGCCCCGCCATCGGCCTCGGTTGCACCATCGCCCTCTTCTGCGACGTGATCTTCGCCGCCGAAACCGCCCGCTTCGCCGACCCGCACGTGAAGGTCGGCGTGGTCGCCGGCGACGGCGGCGCTGTCATCTGGCCCCAACTCGTCGGCTACGCGCGGGCCAAGGAATACCTGATGACCGGCGACCCGCTGACGGGCAAGGAGGCCGAACGCATCGGCCTGATCAACCACGTCGTCCCCGAGGCCGAGCTCGACGCCCGCGTCGACGCCTTCGCCAAGAAACTCGCGGCCGGCGCCCCGCAAGCCATCAAATACACCAAGGTCTCCACCAACCTCGCGCTCAAGGCGCTGGCCCACACCATCCTCGACGCCTCGATGGCGTACGAAATGATGACCTTCGCAACCAAGGATCATCGCGAAGCCGTCGCCGCCTTCCTCGAAAAGCGCAAACCCAACTTCACGGGGACATAATGGCGACGCTCTTCGCCGACCTGCCGGATGTGCTGCCCGACGGCGTCGCGGTCTTCCGCAATCGCGTGAAGCCGGCCGAGCAACGCGCCATCCTCGACGACGTCGCGCAAGCAATCGCGCAGGCCCCGCTCTTCCGCCCGCAAATGCCCACCGGCCCCTACATGATCAACAGCCTGACGAACCTCGGTGCGCTGGGCTGGATCTCCGACAAGCGCGGCTACCGCTACGAACCGACTCATCCGACGACCGGCAAACCCTGGCCGCCGATCCCGCCCCTCATCCGCGATCTCGCCAAAACACTCGTGCGCGAAGGGAACCTCGGCGACTTCGAACCCGACGCCTGCCTCGTCAACGTCTACGCCGCGGACGGCAAACTCAGCCTCCACCGCGACTACGACGAAGCCGACTTCGCCTGGCCCATCGTCTCATTCTCCTTCGGCAACGACGCCGACTTCGCACTCGGCGGCCTAAAGCGCAGCGACAAGACGCAAGCGATCACGCTCCATTCCGGCGACGTCATGGTCTTCGGCGGCCCCAGCCGCCTGCGCTACCACGGCGTCAAACGCATCCGCGCCGGCACCTCGCCGATCGCTCATCCTGTGCTACCAGAGGACGGCCGCATCAATCTCACCCTAAGGCGCGCGCGATGACGCTCGACGAACCCGAACACATCCGACTGCTGCGCGACGCGACCCGCCGTTTCGTCGACCAACACATGCCCCGCGACGCGGCGAAGAAATGGGACAAGGAAAACATCTTCCCGCGCGAGGTCTACGCGGAGCTCGGCAAGATGGGCGTCATGGGCCTGACGGTGCCAACCGAATACGGCGGGCAGGGCGTCGACATCCCCGCGACGATGGCGGTCATCGAAGAACTCGGCAAACGCTCGTCCGCTGTCGTCTGCCCCTACATCATGGCCGCCTGCTACGCCGGCATGAATCTGGTGGAGTCCGGATCCGAAAGCCAAAAGCGCGCCTTCTTACCGAAGGTCGCCAACGGCGAATTCATGTTCGCCTACGGCCTCTCCGAACCCAACGTCGGCGGCGACCTCGCGATGGTCGAAACGACGGCGCGCCGCGAAGGCAACCGCATCCTCGTCAACGGCACAAAGCGCTGGTGCACCGGCGCGCACATCGCCGACTACATCTTCTGCCTCGCCCGCACCGGCCCGAAGGAAGAGCGTTACAAGAACCTCACCATCCTCCTCATCCCGCCGAAGGCGAAAGGCGTCACCATCCGCCCGCTCGACCACCTCGGCATCCGCGGCGTCGAAACCAACGACGCCATCTTCGAGGACGTGGAGATCGGCGAAGACGCCATCCTCGGCGGCGCGCAAATGTGGAACCAAGGCTGGCGCCAACTCGCCGGCCGCGCCCTCGAAGTCGAAAAACTGGAACTCTCGGCCGTCGCACTCGGTCTCGCCGAAGCGGCCATCGCCGACGCCATCGAATACGCCGAAACCCGCATCCAATTCGGCAAACCCATCGGCCAACACCAAGCCATCCGCCACACCATCGCCGAGGTAAAAACAAAAGCGCTCGCCATGCGCCTGATGCTCGGCCACGCCGCCGCGCTGGTGCAGGCGCGAAAGCCCAGCGCCACCGAATCCTCGATGACCAAACTCTTCTGCTGCGAAGGTGCTGCCGAAATCACGCTCGCCTGCCAGCGCGTGATGGGCGCCTACGGCCTCTCCGACCTCACCGACATGGTCCGCTACGTCCGCGACGCCATCTCGTTGCCCATCGTCGGCGGTTCGTCCAACATACAAAAGAACAACATCGCCAACAGATTGAAACTAGCCGAATGAGAACCGCATCAACCACGCATGCTTCACTAATCCTCCCCCGCTAAAGCGAGGGAGGATAGAGACGCCGCACCATGACCGACATTATCGCCGCCGCGCGCACCTTCCACGACGAACTGAAAGCTCGCGCATCAGAAATAGAGGCCGCGCGAAAACTCCCTCCCGACCTCGCGGCCAAATTCAAAGAAAACGGCTTCTTCCGCCTCCTCGTCCCCAAAGAATACGGCGGCCTCGAATCCGACCCCATCACCTTCGCCCGCATGGCCGAGACGTTGGCCGAAGCTGACGCCTCCGCCGCATGGGTCGCGATGATCTGCGCCTCGACCGGCGTCACCGCCAGCTGGATGCCGCCATCGGGCGCGAAAGAAGTCTTCGCCAAACCGGACAATGTCGTTTGCGGTGTCTTCGCGCGCCGCGGCAAGGCGCACGACGAAGGCGACCACTACCGCGTTGAAGGCCGCTGGCAATGGGGCTCGGGCAGCGACGTCTCCGATTGGATGACCGCAGGCGTCGTCCTCTATCGCGACGGCAAACCCGTGATGGGCGAGGGCGACATCCCGCTGAACGGCGGCATCTTCGCCCCGACGCGCGAGATCGAACTGCAAGGCAATTGGGACACCTCAGGCCTCTGCGGTTCGGGCAGCCAAGATTTCGTCATGAAGAACGTGCGCGTCCCGAAAACGCGCTGCGACATCGGCAAGTTCAAGGTCTACATCGAGCGCCCTCTGTTCTTCTTCCCGCCCTTCGGCTTGCTCGCCTGCGGCATCGCCGCGGTGATGATGGGCATGGCCCGCGCCTCCATCCGCGAACTCACCGCACTCGCCAGCGTGAAAATCCCAGAAGCCCACCGCCGCGTCCTCGCCCAACGCACGCGCACGCAAGAAGACCTCGCGGAAGCTGAAGCCCAACTCCGCTCCGGCCGCGCCTTCTACATGGAAATGATGGAACAAGCCTGGGACGAAACGCGCACCAAAGGCCACGCCTCAACCGAAACGCGCCGCGACCTACGCCTGGCGATCACCCACGCCGCGCGCTCGTCGGTGCGCGCCGTCGACCTCATGTACAATCTCGGCGGCGGAACGTCCGTGTACAAATCATCGCCGCTGCAGCGCATCTTCCGCGACATCCACGTCGCGTCTCAGCATATGCAAATCGCCACCCCCACCATGGAAACCGCGGGCCGCCACATGCTGGGCCTCGACGGCGACTACAGCCAATTGTGAGCACCATGTCGGACATCAAACTCGTCATCGCAGGCGCCGCCGGCCGCATGGGCCAAGCGGTCCTGCGCGAAGCCGGCAAAACCCACGGCATCAAAGTGATCGCGGGGCTAGAGGCGGCCGACAACCCGCATCAAGGCCAAGACCTCGGCCGCATCGCGGGCCACGCCGACGTCGGCGCCAAACTCGAGTCCGATCCATTGGCTGCGCTCGCCAAAGCGGACGCGCTGATCGACTTCACGCGCCCGCAAGCCAGCCTCGCGCTCGCCGACCTCGCCGCTCAAGCCCGCATCGTCCACGTCATAGGCACCACAGGTTTCGCCGAGGCCGACGAAACAAGAATCAAAGCCGCAGCCCGCCACGCCACGATCATCAAGTCCGGCAACATGAGCCTCGGCGTGAATCTGCTCGCCGGCCTCGTCGAACTCGGCGCACGCGCGCTCGGTCCCGCGTTCGACATCGAAATCGTCGAAATGCATCACCGCATGAAAGCGGACTCTCCTTCCGGCACGGCACTCCTGCTGGGCCAAGCCGCAGCCCGCGCGCGCAACGAAAAACTCTCCGAACTCCGCCTCAAACCGCACGACGGCCTCACCGGCCCGCGCGCGCCGGGCCCCATCGGCTTCGCCAGCCTCCGCGGCGGCTCGGTCGTCGGCGACCACACGGTGATCTTCGCCGGCGACGGCGAACGCATCGAACTCACCCACCGCGCCGAAGACCGCAGCATCTTCGCTCACGGCGCATTGAAGGCCGCGCTCTGGGGCCAAGGCAAAGGCCCGGGCCTCTTCGACATGCAAGATGTCCTGGGCCTAAGAAACCGCGGGTGAACGCCGCGCGTCATGCAGCGCCGTGCGCAAAGCATCGGCAAAATCCTTCCGCTCGAACGGCGAAAGAAACCCGCCGATCTCAAGCGCCCGCCCATGACTGCGCAACGTCACGGTTGAAACGCCAAGCTCCTCGTCGCCCTCATACCAAACGCTGACCCAGTAAGCCGGAAACCGCCAAGCCTTCCGCGCACCGTTCTGATCGATACGCTCAACGACCAGCGCATCGCCATCGACAGTCACCCGCTCAAACGCCCGCGTCTGCGCATAACTCATCCGAAACGCCAAATAGACGAGCAGAATGTCGAGCCCCAAAAACCCAAGCACCGGCCATCCGCCAAGCGACACCAACACAATCGCAACAACCGCATTCGCCGCCAGCACGACACAAAACAACGCACGAAATCCCTGCGGACCGAGCGACCGATACGGATGAATGACGGCGTCGAACACGGGCTTGTCCATGGATGGGATTTTAGAGCGAGCCCGGCTTCGGTGGAAGCGCATCGAGTCAGCTTCACCACAAAGCCTCAAAGAACACTAAGTTCCACGAAGGTGCTTTGCGCTGAGGGCGGCCATAGCTCGCACTCCCTTATCCGTCATGGCCGGGCTTGACCCGGCCACCCAGTGGCCGCGCGTCTGCGCGGCCTTAAGACTCGCAAACACAGCAAACTTAACTGATGACGCCGTTGCGTTTACAGCGCGCACGGACGTGCGCGCACTGGGTGGCCGGGTCAAGCCCGGCCATGACGGATTGGGGTGTCGCTTTGTGAACCTTCGCGTTCTTTGAGGCTTTGTGGTGAAGCTGAATCGCCCCCGCGCAGGCGCATCAAGCAAACGCGCTCAAGCTCAGCGCGTCATGTCGACGGTGGCCTGCCCCATCAGAACCTTGGAACCCGCCTGGCCCAGCACCGCATCGGACGTCCGCTGCAGCAGGTCGGACACGCCGGGCACATCGGCCGCGCGCCGCACCCGCAGCGACGTCGCCGCATAGAGATTGAGCTCGCCGAGCCACGCATCGCGCAGCCGCGGCATCAAGGCCTCGGCCTTCTCGCGCAACGCATCGTCGGGCACGTCCAGACCGAACGACACCATGAACTTGCCCCGCACGCGCCCGTCCTGAATGATCGAGATGGTGAACCCCTCGACCGTCACCCATGACGGAAGCGATGTGTAGTTCCGCTCTTTCTTCGGCGCCTTGAGCTTCTTCTTCTCGCCCTCGCCGTGCCCGCCGCCGGACGCGAACGCCGGCGCCGCGAGCGCCAACGCGCAGATCAAGGTCAAACCGGAGCGAAAGAAGGGGCGCATGACCGCGTACACTGCCACGCCCGCGTAAACGGAGCGTTGCCGGACAGTGAGGCGAAGGGGCCGCGCATGGTGGAGCTGAGCGGAATCGAACCGCTGACCTCCTCATTGCGAACGAGGCGCTCTCCCAACTGAGCTACAGCCCCATGCGCGGCAAATACGGCGCAAGTCCGCCGCGAGAGGCACGCGTTGTAGGGGCCCCCCAAGCCAGGTGTCAAGGCGCGGCTTGTCCGGGCGGCGGGTGATCGCTACATGTCGAAGGCGCCCCCGCGATTCCCGCGAAAAGCCCACCGGAAAGCAAGAATGATCGGAGCCCTGGCCTTTATCGTTGATAGCGTCGCGACGCTCCTGATCTGGATCATCATCATCAACGTGGTGCTGTCCTGGCTGATCGGGTTCAACATCATCAACCCCTACAACCCCTTCGTCCGGGCGGTTCACACGTTCTGCTATCGCGTAACGGAACCGCTTTTGGCGCCGATCCGCCGCATGCTGCCTGACCTGGGCGGCATCGACATTTCGCCGATCATTCTCCTCATCGCGATCGGCGCCGCGCGCATCCTGCTGCTCAACCTGCTGGCGGGGCAGCTGTTTTAGTGAAGCCCTATCGCGTGCGGTCGGACGGCATCATGCTCGCCGTGCGCCTCACGCCGCGCTCCTCGCGTGACGCCGTCGACGGCCTGAAGGACGGACCGAATGGCCCTTACGTCCAGGCCCGCGTCCGTGCGGTGCCTGAAGACGGCCGCGCCAACACCGCCTTGGTCGAATTGGTCGCAGACGAAATCGGCGTGGCGAAGTCGACGGTCGAGGTGACGGCAGGCCACACTGCGCGCCTCAAATCCCTGCATATCAAAGGCGACGCGGCTGCTTTGGAAGCGCGCGTCACGGCATGGCTCAAGAGGTTCGCATGACGGCACAAGTGATCGACGGCAAAGCCTTCGCCGCCGCAGTACGCGCCCGCGTCCAGGACGCAGCGCACGCGTTCAAGAAAGAAACAGGCACGCCGGTCGGCCTCACCGTCGTCCTCGTCGGCAACGATCCCGCGAGCGAAATCTACGTCCGCTTGAAGGTCGCCGACGCCCGCGAAGTCGGCATCGAGTCGCGCGACGTCAAACTCCCCGCGACCGCCACCGAAGCCGAAGTCCTCGACGTGGTGCGCAAGCTGAACGACGACCCGTCGGTCCACGGCGTTCTGGTCCAATTCCCGGTCCCGTCCCATATCCGGCAAGAAGCGATCCTCGACACCCTGTCCCCGGACAAGGACGTCGACGGGCTGACGACGCTCAGCGCCGGCCGTCTGACCAGCGGCCGCCCCGGCCTCGTCTCCTGCACACCGCAGGGCTGCCTGATGATGATCAAATCCGTCCGCCCCAAACTCGACGGCCTGAACGCCGTGGTCATCGGCCGCTCGCAGCTCGTCGGCAAGCCCATGGGCCAGCTCCTCTTGGCGGAGAATTGCACCGTCACCATGGCCCATTCCAAGACGCGCGACCTGGCCGCGATCGCCCGCACCGCGGACGTCCTAGTGGCGGCCGTCGGCCGGGCCGAAATGGTGAAGGGCGATTGGGTAAAGCCCGGCGCCGTGGTTATCGACGTCGGCATGAATCGCATCGAATTGCCCGACGGAAAGTCGAAATTACTTGGCGATGTCGCGTATAATGAGGCCAAGGAACACGCGGCGGCGATCACGCCGGTGCCGGGTGGGGTAGGGCCGATGACGCGCGCCTGCCTGCTTCGGAACACGGTTCTCGCCGCGTGCGCCGCAAAGGGAATTCGTCCGCCCACGGAGCTTTAGACGAATGAGCACGCTGCCGCCTCTGTGGCTCGACCACATCAACATCCCGGCCCAAGACCCGGAGGTCCTGGCCCAGTGGTACGCCGCCCGCCTCAACATCGAGCGCAAGGGCACCCACGTCGTCGGCCCCGGCATCTCGCTCTTCTTCAAGAAAGGCGCGCCCTTAAACGCCGGCGACGCCTTCCACTTCGGCTTCCGCGTCGAAACCAAATCCAACGTCGAAGCCTGGGCCGACGCCTTCGGCGTCCCCATCGCCTTCGACGAAGACGACTTCTTCTCCGCCAGAGTCAGAGACCCGGACGGCAACGTGTTCGAAATCTATTGGGACAAGAACTGACAGCCCAAACCTGTCATCCCGGAAGTTAGGTTCGCGCGTTGCGCAGCAACGCTCTTGCGAACCTTACTATCCGGGACCCAGGAGACCGGGCTGAGACTCACCGCCCAGTCTCCTGGGTCCCGCCTCGCGCTTCGCTTGGCCGGGATGACAGTTTTATTATTTCGTCTTCACCGCTTGATTGCGCGCGGCCAGCAACCGCAGGCGCAGCGCATTCAGTTTGATGAACCCCGCCGCGTCCTTCTGGTCATACACGCTGTCCTTCTCGAACGTGACGTAGTCCTGCCGATAGAGCGAATACGGCGATTCCCGCCCGACGATGGTCGCGTTCCCCTTGTAGAGCTTCATCCGCACGGTCCCGCTGACGAACTCCTGGCTCTTGTCGACCATGGCCTGCAGCATCTCGCGTTCCGGCGAGAACCAGAATCCGTTGTAAACGAGCTCCGCATATTTCGGCATGAACTCGTCTTTCAGATGCCCCGCGCCGCGATCAAGTGTGATCGACTCGATCCCGCGATGCGCCGTGTACAGAATAGTCCCGCCCGGCGTCTCATAAACGCCGCGGCTCTTCATCCCCACGAAGCGGTTCTCGACCAAATCCAACCGGCCAATCCCGTTCGCACGCCCCAACTCGTTCAGTTTGGTGAGCACCGTCGCCGGCGACATCGCCACACCGTCGATCGAAACCGGATCGCCACGCTCGAACCCGATCTCGACGTAAGTCGCCTTATCCGGCGCCTCTTCGGGACTGATCGTGCGCTGATAAACGATGGAATCCGCTTCAAGCGCCGGATCCTCGAGCACCTTACCTTCGCTCGACGAATGCAGCAGGTTCGCGTCGACCGAAAACGGCGCTTCGCCGCGCTTGTCCTTCGCGATCGGAATCTGATGCTTCTCGGCAAAGTCGATCAGCTTCGTCCGGCTCTCGAGCTCCCACTCGCGCCACGGCGCAATCACCCGAATGTCGGGCTTCAGCGCGTAGTACGTCAGCTCAAACCGAACCTGATCGTTCCCCTTGCCCGTCGCGCCATGCGCCACCGCATCCGCGCCGACTTTCTCGGCAAGCTCGATCTGTTTCTTGGCGATCAACGGCCGCGCGATCGAGGTGCCGAGCAAATACTGGCCCTCGTAAAGCGCATTCGCCCGAAACATCGGAAACACATAATCGCGCACGAACTCTTCGCGCAGGTCTTCGATGAAGATGTTGGAAGGCTTGATGCCCAGCATCAGCGCCTTCTTACGCGCCGGCTCAAGTTCCTCGCCTTGGCCGAGATCGGCGGTGAACGTCACCACCTCGCAGCCATACGCCTCCTGCAGCCACTTCAAGATAACCGACGTATCGAGCCCGCCCGAATAGGCGAGCACGACCTTTCGAACGTTGCCCTTGCTCATCAAACCCTCAATGCGGCATTCGCGATAATTCTTGTGAGCGTAGCTCGGCGATGCGATCGCTCGCCCGCTGCTTGACGCTCTCGCTCTTCAGCTGCCCGCAGGCCGCCATGATATCGCGGCCGCGCGGTGTGCGGATCGGCGAGGCGTAACCGGCGCGGTTGACGATATCGCCGAACTCCTCGATCCGCTCCCAGTCGGAGCATTCGTAAGGCGCGCCGGGCCAAGCGTTGAACGGGATCAAATTGATCTTCGCCGGAATCCCGCGAATGACCTTGATCAGCTCTTTCGCGTCCGCATTGGAATCGTTGACGCCCTTCAGCATCACGTACTCGAACGTAATCCGCCGCGCGTTCGACAAACCGGGATACTGACGGCAAGCCTCAAGCAATTCCTTGATCGGATATTTCTTGTTCAAGGGCACGATCACGTCGCGCACATCGTCGCGCGCCGCGTGCAGCGAAATCGCCAGCATAGACCCGATCTCTTCCCCCGCGCGCGGGATCATCGGCACGACCCCCGCCGTCGACAGAGTGGTCCGCCGCTTCGACAGCGACAACCCTTCGCCGTCCGACACGATGGAAAGCGCGTCGCGCACATTCTCGAAATTGTAGAGCGGCTCGCCCATCCCCATCATCACGACGTTCGTGATCTGGCGATCCTCGGACTTCGCCCCCGCATGCGGCCACTCGGCAAGCGAGTCCCGCGCGACCATCAGCTGCGAGACGATCTCGTGCGAGGTCAAATTGCGCACCAGCTTCTGCGTACCCGTATGGCAGAAGCGGCAATTCAACGTGCAGCCGACCTGAGAAGAAACGCAAAGCGTCCCGCGCTCTTCATCCGGAATGAACACGGTCTCGATCTCGATCCCGGGCCCAAAGCGGATCAGCCACTTACGCGTCCCGTCATCCGACGTCTGCGCCGCGACGATCTCCGGCCGCGCCAGCGAAAACTTATCCGCCAAGTCGCGCCGCAACGGTTTGGCGAGCGTCGTCACCTGCTCGAAGTCGGTGGCGCCCTGCACATAGAGCGCGTTCCAAAGCTGCCCCGCGCGCATCGACAGATGCTTGGCCTCAATACCGGCACCCGCGAGCGCGGTCTTCAGACCCTCGCGCGTCAAACCGATCAGATTGGGCTTCACGGAACTGCTCATCAAAGATCCAAAAGAAAAGGGCGGCTGAACCTCAGCCGCCCTCAAAAGGCCCTGATATCACGCCGCTAAAGGACTTTATTTGCAGCCTTCCGTCACTTTGTCGAGTGCGGCCGAAAGGCCCTTGAGCGAATAGGTGTCCGTGGTCAGCGTTCCGCGCTTGGAAAAGCCCTTAACCGTCATTTCCCCGTTGCTGCGCATGGCCGTGATCAGCCGCGCCTCTTCCGGTTTGTTCTGCAGCCAGGCGCCGTCCGCCTTGGTGAAGAAGTTGAACTTGTCGGATCCGACTTCGACGGTCGCCTGTCCGGCGTCCTTGAACTGATAGCCGATGACGATCGACGGCTCGTTCGCAATGCCCTGCTTGGGCCACGTCGTGATGATGAAATAGATCGGGTCGCGCTTGGCGGTCGCGGGCTCTTTCGTCTGCGGCTGCGTCACCGCCCAACACACCGCGCCGCGCGCATCGCTGTTCTTGTACGCCTCCCAAGCTTCGAAGGTGCCGAGCAACGTCGGGCCTCCTTGAGCGAGAGCAACGGCGCTGCTGGCGCACAACGCAAAGACCGCAACCGCGATCCGGCCGATAGAGAACGACATCGAAAGTACCTTATGTTTGGACGACGCGAAGCCGCCAGGCGAAGCTTAGCAGCTTCAGGCACCCCAATGTGTCGCCTATCTGAGGCCGTTTTGTGAAGCCCTTTTGAAGGGCGCAGACTGCTTTCGCTGCGGCGCAAAAGCGATTCCCCAAGTGTTAACAGGTTGCTAGGCTCCCCGCCTGCAACGCGCGCCGCCCAATTCCGCCGTCGATGAAGGCATTCATGAACCCCATCCTGGTTGAAGTGACGCGCGGCGGTCAGGTCGAAAGCCGCCACCGTGGCTCGATCGCCGTCGCCGACGCGTCGGGCAAATTGGTCGCCGCCTGGGGCGACGTGGGCGCCGCCGTCTTCCCCCGCTCGGCCTTCAAATCGCTGCAAGCCATCCCGCTCATCGAAAGTGGTGCGGCAGATGCCTATCGCGTCGGCGAGGACGAACTCGCGCTCGCCTGCGCCTCGCACAGCGGCGAGCCGATGCACGTCGAACGCGTCGAGGCCTGGCTCGCGCGCATCGACTGTCACGAAGCCGATCTCGCCTGCGGCCCGCATCTGCCGCTCTACGAACCGGCGGCGCACGCAATGCTGCGCGCCGGCGAACGCCCCTGCCGCCTGCACAACAACTGCTCCGGCAAACACACGGGCTTCCTGAGCGTCGCGCGTCACCTGCACATCGCCGTCGAAGGCTACGAACGCCCCGACCATCCGGTGCAAGTCATGGCACGCCAAGCCATCGCCGAACTCTGCGACGTCAACGCCGACGCTATGCCCATCGGCATCGACGGCTGCGCCGCGCCCAACTACGCGATGCCGCTCGCCAACCTCGCGCGCGCCATGGCCCGTCTCGGCGATCGCGCGAAACTGAATCCCACGCGCGCTGAAGCCGCGAAGCGTTTGCTCGAGGCGTGGAAGGCGCATCCGGGCCTCGTCTCCGGCACCGGCCGCGCCTGCGCCGACTTGATCGAAGCGGGCAGGGGGCGAACCGTCGTCAAGACCGGCGCTGAAGGCGTCTTCACCGCGGTGCTGCCGGAGAAGGGCTTGGGCGTCGCGCTCAAGATCGACGACGGCGCAACGCGCGCCGCCGAAACGGCGATGGCGAAAGTACTCACGCTGCTTGGCGCGGCCGACGAAAACGAATCGAAGCTCGCCAAACATCTGCGTCCCGCCGTCCGCAACTGGCGCGGCGACGAAGTGGGCGAGCGCCGCGCGACCGAAGCGCTCGCACGTCTGCCTTAGTACCCGGCGGGCGCGGCCCTGCCGCGTGGTGGCAGCGCCTCAACGGAACGCACAACGCAACGATCGGCAAAGCCATGCCGCCCGACGACGATCTTATCGCCCGCGCTCAGGCAAATTCCGGGCCGCGCTTCGACGCGCGCAAAATGCGCCCAGCGCAATTCGCGGCAGCTGTTCACGAACGTCACCTTGTAGCGCCGGTTCGGCGACGTCTCGATGATCGCCGTGTAGTCGTCGATCTCCTTGAAATTATCGATCTGCCGCACGAACGCGCACGACGAACGTTTCTTCACGGGTTGATCGTCGGCCATCGCGGGTCCAATCAGCAACGTCGCCGCCGCGGCCATGGCGGCGCCGCGGGCGAAGACGGCGGGGATGGAGTGTGACATGGGGGGACTCCTCAAAAACTCAGCCGCTCATATAGGGACTGGTCGACTGAACCATCCATGAACGCACGCTCACGAACGCGCGAAGCGTGACGGCGGTTGCTCTCTTGGCGTTTTGAGCGCGCTCCCCTAACGTCGGTCCCACGCCAAAACACAAGCAAGAACTGGAGAACGTTCATGAAAGCCATGCTGTGCAAGGAATACGGCCCGCCTGACAGTTTGGTGCTGACCGAAGTCCCAAGCCCCAAACCGGACAAAGGCCAAGTCCTGATCTCGGTGAAGGCCGCGGGCGTCAACTTCCCCGACGTCCTCATCATCCAAAACAAATACCAGTTCAAACCGCCGCTACCTTTCGCGCCGGGCGGCGAAGTCGCCGGCATCGTGAAAGAGGTGGGCGAGGGCGTGACCAACGTAAAGGTCGGCGACCGCGTCATCGGCTCGACCGGCTGGGGCGGTTTCGCCGAAGAGGCCGTGGCGCCCGCACCGCGCTGCATCCCGTTTCCGGCCAACATGGACTTCGTCGAAGCCTCGGCGTTCGTCATGACCTACGGCACATCGCATCACGCCCTGAAAGACCGCGCGCATCTAAAGGCCGGCGAAACATTGCTGGTGCTGGGCGCAGCCGGCGGCGTCGGCATCGCGGCGGTCGAGATCGGCAAGATCATGGGCGCCCGCGTCATCGCCGCCTGCTCCAGCCAAGAGAAGGTTGATTTCTGCAAAGCCCGCGGCGCCGACGAAGGCATCGTCTACCCGGAAAACCCGCTCGACCGCGACGCGCAGAAGAAACTGTCCGATGACCTGAAAAAACTCATGGGCGGCGACGGCGCCAACGTCATCTACGACGGCGTCGGCGGCGACTACGCCGAACCCGCCCTGCGCGCCATCGCCTGGGAAGGCCGCTACCTCGTCGTCGGCTTCCCCGCAGGCATTCCGTCAATCCCGCTCAACCTAACGCTCCTCAAAGGCTGCCAAATCGTCGGCGTCTTCTGGGGCGCTTTCACCGCCCGCGAGCCCAAGCGCAACCAAGAAAACCTGGCGGAACTTATGAGCTGGGTCAGAGACGGCAAACTCAAACCCTCAGTGTCGAAGACGTACCCGCTCGCGAAAGCCGCCGAAGCCCTCAACGACATGGCCGCCCGCAAAGTGAAGGGCAAAGTCGTCCTGGTTACTTAGTCTGGGAGCGCGGGCGTCCCGCCCGCTCTTTCTGACTTGACGCTCCCCAAGAGCGGGCGGGACGCCCGCGCTCCCAGACAAACGAAAAGGGCCCCGCATGCGGGGCCCTTTATTCTGGCTTGGCCATCTTCTTACAGGCTGGTGCCACGGCCCAAGAGCCGCAGAAGGGTGGCGAAGAAACCGCGACCAGATGAGCGACGCTCATTCCGACCGGTCATATAAAGCGGATATGCCTTAAACATGGGATGCCTCGATTCCGTCGTTGAATGACTTCTATGAGCCAAAATATGGCCTCCTAGACGCCTAGTTTCAAACGAGGACTTTTCATTGATATGATGAGAAAAACTAATATACTTAAGGTATGCAGCGTCGCCTTCCCCCCCTGAATTCCCTAAGGGCCTTCGAATCCGCGGCCCGTTTGCTAAGTTTCACAAGGGCGGCCGATGAATTATCGGTCACCCAAAGCGCCGTCAGCCATCAGGTCAAAGCCCTGGAGGACTGGGCCGGCATCCCCCTCTTCCGCCGCGACGGCCGCCAGGTGGCCCTCACGGAGGCCGCCGCCAAATTCCTGCCCACAGTCACGGCAGCCCTCGACCAGATCGCCCTCGCCGGCCGCAAGCTCCAGGCGGTCGATCCGGGCCAGGGCTGGCTGACGGTCGCGATGATGCCGTCCTTCGCCGGCAAGTGGCTGGTCCCGCGCCTCGCCGACTTCCGCGACAAGAACCCCAACATCGACGTCTGGATCGCAACCTTCGAAGCCCAAACCGGCGCGCTCGGCCCCGACGTCGATCTGGCGATCCGCTATGGCAAAGGCGATTGGCCCGGCCTCACCAGCGTAAAAGTCCTCTCCGAAGAACTCTTCCCCGTCTGCGCCCCCAAACTAGCAGCCCAACTCAAAACCCCGGCAGACCTCTCGCGCGTCACCCTGCTGCACGACGAGATGCGCGAAGACTGGGGCATGTGGCTCCGCGCCGCCGGCGTCACGACAGTGGACTCGACCAGAGGCCCAGGCTTCGACGACTCCGGCCTCCTCATCCAAGCCGCCATCGAAGGCCTAGGCGTAGCCCTAGGCCGAAGCGTCCTGGTCAGAGGCGACCTACAAACCGGCCACCTCGTCCGCCCCTTCACCCCGTCGATCACAGCGGAGTTCGCCTTCTACCTCGTCTACCCGCCGGAGACGGAGAACGCCCCCAAGATCAAAGCCTTCCGCGAATGGCTGCTCGCAACGGCAAACGCGGACAACGAAGACTAACGCTTCAAGAAATTCGCGATCGACGCGACGAACCATGCTCGTTCGTCGTGATGAATGTAGTGGCCGGCATGCGCTGCGGTGAGATGTCGAGCGCCGGCATATCGCGCCGCGAGATCCGTTTGCGCCTGTGCCCAAAGCGCGTCGATCGCTGTCGGCTCCTCCGCGACGGACCGCGACAAGATCATGACGCGCTGACCGCTGGCCGAGCGCGCGCTCTCGACCTGCGCGATGGATGCCGCGAGGGCGCCGAACTCGTCCTGCGCGCCTCGTGGCATCAACCACGTCAGTAGCCTCGGCGGTGTGCACCACCAGGCCTGTGCGGCTTCGCAGCGACGCGAGAAATCCGCAGGGCGCGACTCCTCCAGGATCAAACCCGCGACTTGATCGCCGTGCTTGGCTGCAATGTATTCCGCATAAAGCCCGCCGACCGAATGGCCGAGCAGGACATACGGGCCGCGCACACCGATTTGCGCCAAGAGCCCGGACAGTTCTCGATCAACGGCTTCAGCATCGCGCGGGCTCGACGCCGCGGCGCTGCCGCCATAGCCCGCACGGTCATAGATGATCACGGTCGCGACCTTCGCGATGTCCGGGGCGACGTCCTCGAAGGAATCCATCCCATCGCCGAGGCCGGCGAGCATCACGACGACGGAATCTCCGGAACCGAGCACGCGATAGGCCACGGACCGCCCGTCGACGATGACGGACGCGCTGTCGCTCGGCGTCGTCGTGCATGATCCCGCGTTCAATGAGATCCCCGCGATCACCGCAAGAGACAACAGGATCCGGTGCGCAGATCGTTGTGTGGCGCGGAGTGCACGAGCGACGTCGCGCGAACTGAAATCGCGTTCGTGCCCCGGCGTCTCGGCTGATAAAACGTAACTCATGGAATAACTCCGTTGTTCTCGCTGGCGCGCGTCTCTGCGGGTGCCGCCTTGCGGACGGCCCCGCAGTTCGCGCACGCGACAAGGGCTAGCTGGCTTCGTGATTGGCCGCCGGCGCACAGGCGCAGCCGGACCCGCATTTGCAGTCCGCGCCGCAGCCGCACGACGTTGCAGCAGCAGTGCAATCGCAGGTCGGGCCGCAATCGCAAACGGGTTCGCAATGGCAGTCGGCAGTCTTCATTTGGTCGGTCATATCAAAGCTCCTAGGTCACCGGTTTGGGACGACCGATATCTAGGCGAGGCTTGCGCGGCGCACTTGAACGAAGGGGCTACGACATGCGCAGCGCCGACGGCGCAACGCCGAACATGCGCCTGAATGTCCGGCTAAGGTGCGCCGAATCCGCGAAGCCCGACCCGTGCGCCGCCTCGGTCAGCGACGCGCCGCCCGCAAAAGCCTCAAGCGCGCGCGTCAATCGTAACCATAGCAAATAGGTTTTGAACGGCAGCCCCGTCTGCTCGACGAACAAGTGCCGCAAACGGCTCGCGGACAGATCGCCGACGCTTGCAGCGTCCGCCAAACTGACGGGACGATCGAGTTGCTGCCCCGCCCACGCGATGACCTTTCGAACCCGCAAGTCGGGAGCATCCGCCTTCGCATCACTCGCGAACGCGGCGACAAGATCACGGCCTATCGCGACGAGGGCCGCATCATCCCGTTTCGTCGCGCGGAAGTTCGCCGCAATACGCGCGCTGAAATCGCCAAGGAACTCGGCCGGTATCGCCGCCAGTTTCTTGTCGCCGAGCAGCTTGTGCGCCGCCGCTCGTCCCAACCGGCTCTCAGGTTCAATGAACACGAAAGCGACCAGACCTTCCGCCTCGAACTCATGTTGCACATCCGCCGCCACCGCGACGGCATCGGCGCGCACGCTCTCGTCGGCGGTGCCGAGCATGAAGCGCCCACCCAAACCCATCGTTACCTGAATGGCGTGATGCGCATGCAAGTCCGTGCGCTTCGTATCGCGAACGTCGGTGGGCTTGGCGTCGACGACCCACAAGCCGACACCCTCCCACATCACGATACGAGCTTGCGCCAAGACTTCCATGAGCGGACTCTACGAAGTATTGCCCCAGTTTCGATTGCAATTTACGCGCGAAAGTTCTATATTTGTTCACTCCATATTTTTCGGCACTGGCGGACCTCGACCAACGAGGCGCGTGCTGCGCCGCTGCGACTTGAATCGGTTTGAGCAGACCAAGGCTCGTCTCGCGACGCGAGGCGGATCGCCGTGGCGTCACATGTGATGGCGGCGTGACGGCAATGTGACGGTAGAATCGGCTGATTTCAGCCGATGTGACGCCGTGACGGATCGGATTGCATCTGTTTTTTCTTTGTACGCAATCAGTCCGCGCCACCAATCAGTAGTGCCCGCCGCGCATCGTCGCGGTGCTTCGGCAAAATATGCGCGCCGGCAACCGCAATGGCGGTGGCCAGCACCGTCGCATCGTCGGTGAAGCCCAGCACCGCAATCGCGTCCGGCACGACGTCGATCGGCATCACGAAATAAGCGACGGCGCCCAACAAGATCGCCCGCGCGCGAAACGGCGTCGCCGGATCCATCGCGCAGTAATAGGCGGCGACCAGATCGCTCGTGAACGGCACGCGTCCGGCGAGCCGGCGCAGCTTGCGCCAAAAGCCTTCGCGCACCGTGCGTTCGTTGCGCGCCAAAACCGCGGGCAGTGCAGCATCGTCGAGGTTCGTCATCGTCTCACTTCCGGAACAGCCAAAACCCTAGCGTCAAGACCGCGCTGATCAACAACGATGTGGTGATGGGAATGTACAGGCGAAAGCCCTCGCGTTCGATCACGATGTCGCCCGGCAGCCGCCCGAGCCCAATGCGGCCGATGACGGGCCACAAAAACCCGACCGCAACCAGCACGATCCCGAAAATGATCAGTGCGCGTCCGATGTCCATCTCGTCTGGCCTTCGCGGGCTTGCGCCGCTAAGAAGTGCCCCAGCATTTTCCTAGTCTAGCAAAGAGAGAACCATCATGCAGCTCAATCGCTCCGTCACGGCCGTCGTCACCGGCGGCGCCTCGGGCCTCGGCGAGGCAACGGCCCGCGAACTCGCCGCCGCCGGCGTCCGCGTCGCCATCTTCGACCGCGACAAAGCCAAAGGCGAAAAGGTCGCCGCCGACATCGACGGCGTCTACTGCGAAGTCGACGTGACCAGCGAAGAAAGCGTCATCGAGGGCTTCAAGAAAGCCCGTGCCGCCCTCGGTCAGGAACGCATCCTGGTGAACTGCGCCGGCACCGGCATCGCGATCAAAACCGCAAGCCGCAAGAAAGACTCGCCCGAAATCGCGCCGCATCCGATCGAGCACTTCGACCGCATCATCCAGATCAACCTCGTCGGCACCTTCCGCTGCATCGCGAAGTCGGCCGCCGGCATGCTGTCCCTCGAACCGATCACCGAAGACGGCGAGCGCGGCGTCATCATCAACACCGGTTCGGTCGCGGCCCAAGACGGTCAGATCGGTCAAGCGGCATACTCGGCATCGAAAGGCGGCATTGTCGGCATGACGCTCCCCATCGCGCGCGACCTCTCGCGCGACGGCGTGCGCTGCATGACTATCCTGCCCGGTCTCTTCAACACGCCGCTCCTCGCCGCTGCACCCGAGGAGCTGAAGAAGAGCCTCGGCGCGCAAGTGCCGTTCCCCTCGCGCCTCGGTCATCCGTACGAATACGCAAAGCTCGCCCGCCAGATCTGCGAGAACTCGATGCTCAACGGCGAAGTCATCCGCCTCGACGGCGCCATCCGCATGGCCCCGAAATAGCTTTATGAGCGCGCTTGACGACCGCTTCGCGCAGTCGCTGCCGGGCCTTCTGGGGCTTGAGTTCAAGGACTCCGAACCCGGCACCGTGCGCGGCCGCATGGCGATCAAGCCGCATCACATGGCGCCGAACGGCTTCCTTCATGCGGCGAGCGTCATCGCGCTCGCCGACTCCGCCTGCGGCCGCGGCGCCTTCATCGCAAAGCCCGAAGGCGCGACCGGCTTCACGACGATCGAGCTCAAGACAAACTTCCTAGGCACAGCCCAGGACGGCGCGATCGAGGTCGAAGCGAAACTTATCCACGGCGGCAGATTGACCCAGGTCTGGGACGCCGAAGTCCGCCGCGAAGGCGATTCCAAGGCCCTAGCACTGTTTCGCTGCACGCAGATGATGCTCTACCCGAAATAGTGCGCGCCTCAGGGGAACACCGCCAACTTGCCGGGAACTGGCGCTATCGCTAGCTTCGCGCCGAAATCGCGCCTCACCTCCCAAGGGGAAACACACATGAATCGCAACTTCGTAATCGGCGGCGTCGTCGCCGTCGCGATCCTCCTCGCCGTCGCCGCCTACTTCCTGATCAGCGGCCGCACGACGTCCACGACAGGCCAGACGCTGACGGGTGAGCCGTCGGGCCCGATCGCCCTCAACAACGTCTCTGTCATCACCGACCACTCGACGAGCCAGTCGGAAGACGGCCGCACGCTGAGCGTCACGTTCCCGAAATTCGAACTCGCAGCCAAAGGCGGCGAGACGACCTCCGCCGTCTTCTCGACGACGTGGCGTCTGAAGCTTGCGCCGGAAGAACGCGCCGTCGTCGCCGCCGTCTCCGTCAACGGCTACATGAAGTCGGCCGGCACGCCGCCGCCGGCAGCCGCGCCCGTCACCACGACGACACCCGCTGCGCCCGCGCCGGAAGGCACCGCGGCCGCAACGACGCCGCCCGCCGAAGGCGCGACGCCGCCCGTCGAGCAGCCGGCGGCAACGCCCGCACCGGCCGCACCGATGAAGCCCGTCGCCGGTGACGGCGTCGCCCGCGTGATCGTCTCGATCGGCGGCGACATCTCGATCACCGAATGGCGCGACTGGAACGGCGAAGGCGCCGAGCACAAAGTCTCGAAAGCTGTAGCCTTCGCCAGCGCCGGTGCAGATCTGCGCGACGGCGCAACGGTCCCCGTCACCGTGACGGTCGAAGTCTTCGGCGCTACCGCGACCGACACGCTCGCCCGCCTCAGCGCCATCGACCTGCGCGTCTTCCCGGAAAACGCACCGCTGCCGTCGGCAGCGCCGTCCGCCGCCGTCACCGAAACGCCGGCCGAAGTAACGCCGCCGGCTGAAGGCACAGCGACCACGCCTGCCGAAGGGACGACACCGCCCGCCGAAGGCACACCGGCGACACCGCCGGCGGAAGGCACCACGCCAGCGCCTGCCGAAGGCACGACGCCGCCGACGCCGTAAGTTCTATTTCGCAGCCGCTTCCATGGCGCGGGCGAGTTCGACGTCCTTGGACGTCAAACCGCCCGCGTCGTGCGTTGTAAGCAGCACGTTGACCGTCTTGTAGACATTCGACCACTCCGGGTGGTGGTCCATCTTCTCCGCCACCAGCGCGACTTGAGTCATGAAGCCGAACGCCTCGACAAAGTTGCCGAACACGAACGTCTTCATGATCGCATCGCGTTTCGGCTCCTCGCGCCAACCCTTGAGTTCTTTGAGCGCGCTCGCACGCTGAGTCTTCGTAAGCTTCGCAGCCATATTTGTTCTCCCCATGATGCGCTTCGCTGGTCTATCTTCACTCGAAACCTGTTCGCCTGGCGAGGGAATATGACGACCGAGTCTTTGTACGAAATGTCCGCCCCGACGCTCGACGACATCGAGATCCTGGCGCGCGAAGTGTTCGAACGCCTGCCCGAAGAGTTCCGCGAACGTTGCGGCGACATCCTCTTCCGCGTCGAGGATTTCCCCGACGACGACGTCATCGCGGAAATGGAACTTGAGACGCAATACGACATTCTAGGCCTCTTCCAAGGCGTCGCCCTCACGCAAACGTCGGAGAGCGAGACCGTTCCGCGCGAGCCGAACGTCGTCTTCCTCTACCGCCGCCCCATCCTCGATGAATGGAGCGAATCGCAGATCCTGCTCGGCGACATCGTCACCCACGTCTTGATCCACGAGGTCGGCCACCATTTCGGCTTCTCCGACGAAGACATGGAACGCATCGAAGCCGAAGCCATCGACGGCTGACACAAACAAGCGGAGCGCTGAGATGGCCCGTATCCAAAGGCGCGGCTTCCTCGCCCTCTCAGGCCTCTTCGCGCTCGGCCTATCCGCCTGCGGCCGCGGGACGCCGGCAGACGCGTCCGCCCCGACCTTCGTCCTCGTCCACGGCGCCCTGCACGGCGGCTGGTGCTGGCGCCGCGTTGCCCGCCAGTTGCGTGCGGCAGGCGCGGAGGTCTTCACCCCAACGCTGACCGGTCTCGGCGAACGCGTCCATCTCAACGGCCCGCACATCGACCTCGCGACCCACATCCAAGACGTCGTGAACGTCATCGAATATGAAGAGTTGGAGCGCGTCGTATTGGTCGGCCATAGCTACGCCGGCATGATCATCACCGGCGCGGCGCAAAGCCTCGACCCGAAGAAGATCTCGAGCCTCATCTACCTCGACGCCGTCATCCCACGGGACGGCGAGACGACGCTGGACGCCATGGGCGGTCTCGTCATCAACCCCGAATTGGAAATGTTCAGCTCGCAGCCCGGCACGGACTTCGGCGTCACCGACGAAAACGATCGCGCCTGGGTCAGCCGCCGCGTCACGTCGCAAAGCGCGCAAACCCTGCGCGAAAAGCTGACGATCGGCCGCGACATGTCTGCGTTCAAGCGCACGTTCATCGCCTGCACCGCCGACAACGGCACCGGCTCGCCCGCCGACGACATGCGCCGCACGTCACTCGCGCGCCTCGACAAGACCTGGCGCAGAGAGGAAATCGTCACGGGCCACGACGCGATGGTCACCGCCCCGCGCGCCGTGTCCGACCTGCTGCTGCAAATTGCAGCGGACTAGTTGCGAAACACCCTGCAAAACTCGATCTGCAGATTGTCGCAATAGCTGCCCGAACATCCGACGCGGCGAATGAACTCCATCGACTTGCCGACCGGCGGGTTCGGTGATGGCGGTGCGCTCTGCTCTTCCGAGAAGCGCGCCGACAACCGGCACAAAGGCTGCTCCGCCTTGGAGTCCAACGACGGCACGTTCCGCCCGCTCAGCGGCAACATACGAAGCCGCATGTTGTCGCAATACCGTCCGCGGCACTGAATGCCGACCGCAACAGAATAGGCGTTCGAGAGCTTCGGAAAGTTCGAACCCTCCAAGATGTCGCCGCTGCGCTCTTCTGAGAACCACGCAGTCCAATATGGCGTCTGCGACGACGACGCGGCCGGCGGTATCGCATAGCGCGTGCACGTCGCTTGGATGTTGTCGCAATACCGGCCGGAACATTTCAGCTTTGAGAGCGCATAGCCCGGATTGCACCCGACGCCGCGCGTCTCTTCGGAAATCCAAGGCAGCGTGCTGTCTTGCGCGAACGCGGCAATCGCGCTGAGTGCAACAAGCGCCGACAGCGCCAACCACAAGGCTCTCATGGCTTCCTCCAGCTTTCGATGAGGTTCATCCGAACGCGCGGCCCCGGCGAATCCGCCGACAATGGGAGGCAAGCGCACTCTGCTGAAAGCGCGGTCCATGGGCAATTGATCGCGGTCACACGTGTAGGCGCCCGCTACGCGAGCAGCGGATAGCTCTGCTCGTTGCGATAGAGACTGCCGCGCGGTGCTTGGAAGCTTGAGAACAGCGAAAATTCGTGCACCGGAAACGGCCCGCTATCGAACGCCGCATTCGCCGCCAGGAAATCGCGAACCTTCACGACCGGCGCATCGCGCAGCCGCGCCAACGTCACATGCGGCGCATATTTCCGCGTCTCGGCAGGCAGCCCCATCCGCTGCAGCGCGGTCTCGATCTTCGCCGCCAGATGCATCAACGGCGGACTCGGCGCGATCCCCGCCCACAGCGCATGCGGATCACGCCCGCCGAACTCGCCGACGCCGCGCAACGTCAGATCGAACGCCTTCGCGCGCAAGCTGGCCAGCATCTGATCGATATCGCTGGCCATCGCACCATCCACCTCGCCGATGAAGCGCAGCGTCAGATGCAGGTTCTCGACCGGCTGCCACTTCGCGCCCGGCACGCCGCCCTGCAGAAACGTCAAACGCGTCCGCAGAGCTTCGGGGATCTCGATCGCGGTGAACAGGCGCAACATGGCTTAAGGCGCGGGATTGGGCTGAATGTGATGCGCCTCGCCGATCGCCTTCTCGATCTCGTCGGTCCAGCGCACGGTCGTGCTCGCGATGTTGGTCTTCAGCTGCTCCATCGTCGTCGCACCGATAATCGTCGCCGTCACGAACGGCCGCGTCGTCACGAACTGCAGCGCCATCTGCGCCGGATCGAGATCGAACTGCTTGGCGATGGCGAGATAGCGGTCCACCGCGGGCGCCGTCTGCGGCTTCTCATACCGCTGCAGCCGGTTGAATAAGGCCTTCCGCGACTTCGCGGGCGCCGCACCGTTCTGATACTTGCCCGTGAGATACCCCTGTGCGAGCGGCGAATACGCCAAAAGCCCGACCTGCTCGCGATGCGCAATCTCGGCGAGACCTTGCTCGAACGTGCGATTGATCAGGCTATAGGCGTTCTGGATCGACTGCACGCACGGCAAGCCTTTGGCCGTCGCATGATGCAGGAACGACATCGTCCCCCAAGCCGTCTCATTCGAAAGCCCGACCCACCGAATCTTGCCCGCTTTCACATGCGTATCGAGCGCCCCCAAAATATCTTCCAGCGGAACGCTCGGCGCCTCGGCATGCCGATAGGCAAGCCCCGACGACCCGAACATCGCAACCGGCCGGTCCGGCCAATGCAATTGATAAAGGTCGATGCGATCCGTCTGCAGACGCTTCAAACTCGAATCGACCGCCTCCGCAATCTGCTTCGGCGTCTGCTCGGTGCCGGAGCCGTCCTTGCGCAGCCAGTTCATCGGCGACCGCCCGGCCACTTTCGTCGCCAGGATCACCTTGTCCCGCGTGCCCCGCGTCTTGAACCACGAACCGATGATGCGCTCCGTCGCCCCTTGCGTCTCGGCCTTGGGCGGCACCGCATACATCTCCGACGTGTCGAAGAAGTTGATGCCTTGAGCCAGCGCGTAATCCATCTGCGCATGGCCTTCGGCTTCGCTGTTCTGCTCGCCCCACGTCATCGTGCCGAGGCAAATCGCGGACACTTTCGTGCCCGTCCGTCCAAGCTCGCGGTATTCCATGCCTGTCTTTCCGAAACGAAGGAAACTTAAGACGCCGGTTTGGGACCCGGCTTCACGCCGACCTTTGCGATCAGCTTTTCGACATAGGGAAGAATTCCCCGCACGATGACAAGTGTGCCTTGCTCGTTCGGGTGAATACCGTCGCGCTGATTCAATTTCAAATCCGCGGCCACCCCCTCCAGAAAGAAGGGATAGAACAAAACCCCGTGCTTCTTGGCGAGCTCGGGATAGATCGCGTCGAACGCCGTGACATATTCCGGCCCCAGATTGCGCGGCGATTTCATGCCGGTGAACAGCACCGCGACGCCCTTCGCCTTCAGCTTGCTCAAAACCTGATCGAGATTGGCGCGCGTCTGCTCGACCCCAAGGCCGCGCAGCGCATCGTTCGACCCCAACTCGACGATCGCCGCGTCGAACGGTTCGGCCAGCGACCAATCCAGCCGCGCAAGCCCGCCCGCCGACGTGTCGCCCGAGACACCGGCGTTGACGATCGTCGCGTCATAGCCCTTCGCCCGCAGTTGCACCTGCAGAACCGCGGTGAAGTCTGTCCCCGGCGGCAGGTTGTAACCCTGGGTCAAACTGGTTCCGAACGCGAGAATCTTGACGGGCTTGGCATGCGCCAGCCCAATTCCGTTGATTCCCGCGACAAAGATGGAGAGAATCAACCAAATCGCGTTGACTCGGCCCCAGCCCGTCACATATCGGGTGGACTCCCTCCAGCTCTGGTTTGGTAGCCCGTTGCGCATGCAGCGCTCGCTTAACACTGACCCGATCCTTCGGCTTGAGGCCGTGAAGCTGACACTTATGAGTCAGGCGGGTCCCGTCAATATCCTCAACGGTATCGAACTCGTGATCCGTGAAGGCGAAGCCGTGGGCCTGGTGGGCCCCTCGGGCTCCGGCAAATCGACCATGCTCATGGTCATGACCGGCCTTGAGCGCCCCACGTCGGGCAAGGTGACGGTCAAATCCAAGGAACTCTCGGCGATGTCGGAAGACGAGGCCGCGCGTTTCCGCCGCGGCAACGTCGGCATTGTCTTCCAGTCGTTCCACCTGATCCCGACCATGACGGCGCTGGAGAACGTAGCCGTCCCGCTCGAGATCGCGCTCGTCGCCGACGCCTTCACCAAGGCGAAAGAAGAACTGGTCGCCGTCGGCCTCGGCCATCGGCTCGATCACTATCCAAGTCAGCTATCCGGCGGCGAGCAACAGCGCGTCGCCTTGGCACGCGCATTGGCGCCACGTCCAAGCCTGCTCTTCGCCGACGAACCGACGGGCAATCTCGACGGCCGCACCGGCGCCGAGATCATCGACATGATGTTCAAGCTTCAGCGCGAACGCGGCTCGACCCTCGTGCTGGTGACCCACGACGATGCGCTGGCGCGCCGCTGCGACCGCATCGTGCGCCTGCGCGACGGCCACATCGAATCGATCGAGGATGGCGCACATGAGGGCGGCGAAACGGCGTCTGACGTCGCCGTCGCAGCCGTCGCCGAATGATCAAACTCACGCGCGTCGCCGTGCGCCTGGCCCGGCGCGAACTGCGTCAGGGCCTCTCCGGCTTCCGCATCTTCCTCGCCTGTCTCATCCTGGGCGTTGCATCGATCTCGGGCGTCGGCTCGTTGAGCGAAGCGCTGCTCGAAGGTCTCTCGCGCCAGGGCCGCGAACTCTTGGGCGGCGACGTCGAAATCCGCCTGAACCAGCGAGAGATCGGCAAGACCGAGGTCGCATGGCTGAAGGCCCAGGGCCGCGTCTCCATGACGGCGGAAACGCGGGCGATGGCGATCGCGCAAGGTCGCGACGCACGTTCGCTCGTCGAACTTAAAGCCGTCGACAACGCGTACCCTCTCTACGGCCACGCGGAGGTGACGCCGCGCGAACCGCTCAATGAACTGTTCGCCAATCGCGCCGGCGTGTTCGGCGCGGCGGTCGACGAGCGCCTGCTCGCCAAGCTCGGCGTGCCGCAAGGGTCCGTCGTCAAGATCGGCGAGGCCCTCTTCGAACTGCGCTCTGTCCTGCGGCAAGAGCCCGACCGCGTAACCGGCGGCTTCACGCTAGGGCCGCGCGTTCTGATTTCGGAGTTCGCCTTTCGCGCCACGGGCCTGATCAAACCGGGCAGCCAAATCAACTACAATTATCGCATCGCGCTGCCGGCTGACGCGACGGCCTCGCGCCAAACCGTGAAGGAATGGGTCGACAAGCTCACCGCCACATTCCCGAAGGCCGTCTGGACCACCCGCGACCGTTGGAACGCAGCGCCCGGCGTGCGCCGCTTCATCGAGCAAGTCGGCGCGTTTTTAACGCTCGTCGGCTTGACCGCGCTCGTCGTCGGCGGCGTCGGCGTCGGCAGCGCCGTGAAAGCCTACCTCGACCGCCGCCGCGACGACATCGCGACGCTGAAATGCATCGGCGCCAGCGGCCGCTTCATCTTCTTCATGTTCCTGATGGAGGTGATGACGCTCGCCGTCATCGGCGTCGCGATCGGCCTCGTACTGGGAACGTTGGTGCCGCTGGCGGCGCAATTGATGCTGAGCGGGGTCCTGCCGTTCAGCGCCGCCTTCGGTCTCTACTGGAAGCCGATCGCATCAGCCGCGGCGTTCGGTCTGCTGACCGCGCTCGCCTTCGCCATCTGGCCGCTCGCGCGCGCGAAGGAAACGTCGCCGGCCGTGATGTTCCGCGACCTCGTCTCGCCGGCGCGCCGCCTGCCGCAGCCGATATACATCGTCGCGACTATTCTCGCTTTCGCCGCGCTCGCGGGGCTGACGCTCTTTGTGTCGGCCGACTTGAGGCTGGCCGCCGGGTTCGCCGGCGGCGCACTCGTCGCGTTCGCGCTGTTGCGGCTGACCGGATGGGGCATGATGTGGATCGCCCGCCGCGTGCCGCGCCCGCGCTTCGTCATGGCGCGCCTGGCGCTGTCGAACATCTACCGCCCCGGCACGCCGACCCCCGCGGTGATCCTCTCGCTCGGATTGGGCCTCACGCTCCTCGCAGGTATCGCGCTCACGGACGCCAACATCCGCCGCATCATGCGCGACGAAGTGCCGGCCGAGGCGCCCAGCTTCTTCTTCGTCGACATCCAGTCCGATCAAGTCGATCGTTTCCGTAAGATCGTCAACGGCGCCAAAGGCGTGTCCGAAGTCGAAGTGGTCCCGATGATCCGCGGCCGCATCGTCAAATTGAACAAGGTCTTGGCCAAAGACGCCGTCGTCTCCCGCGAAGCGCGCTGGGCGCTGAACGGCGACCGCGGCATCACCTACGGCAATCCGGCCGGCGCCAGCGACCAGGTCGTGGCCGGCAAGTGGTGGCCGCGCGACTATCGCGGTCCCGCGCTGGTGTCCTTCGCCGAGGACCTGGCGAGCGGCATGGGTCTAAAGGTCGGTGACATGATCACGGTCAACATCCTTGGCCGCGAGATCGGGATGAAGATCGAGAACCTCCGTCGGGTGGATTTCTCAAGCGCGCGCATGAACTTCATCATGGTGGTCTCGCCCGGCGCCCTCGAAGACGCTCCGCACGCCCACCTCGCAACGGCTCGCGTGGCGCCCGAGAATGAAGACGATGTCGAGCGCGCCGTTTCGAACGCCTTCCCGAACGTCTCTGTCGTGCGCGTGCGCGAAGCCCTCGAAACCGCAAACGGCCTGTTACAGCAACTCGCCGCCGGCATCCGAGCCGCCAGTGTCGTGACACTGCTGACCGGCCTCATGGTGCTGGCCGGCGCGCTGGCGGCAGGCCACCGCCACCGCCTCTTCGACGCCGTGGTCTTGAAGGTCGTGGGCGCTACGAAAGGGCAGGTGATGACCACCTACCTCATCGAGTTCGCGGCCCTGGGCGCGGCCGCAGGCTTCGTCGCCGCCATTATCGGCACCATCGCCGCCTGGGCCGTCGCCCAATTCGTGATGGACTGGAGTTTCGTGCCCTCGATGGGAACGTTGGCGGCCGTCGTGCTCGGCGGCGCGATCGCCGCGATGGCGCTCGGCATTGCAGCAACGTGGACGGCGCTCTCCACCCCCGCCGCGCGCACCCTCCGCACCGCCTGATTTTTCAACGCGTTAAGACAAATTTCACGCGAATCAGCCATTCGCCATAGGGGCGAAAATCCTTGTCTTGAAAAAGACTTAGGGCATGCCGATATTGGCGGAGGAATGCTGCATCCGGCGGCGGCCGGATCTTTGGAGGGTTCAGATGGCAGAGTACGAAAATCAAGCCTATCGCGCGCGTCCCGTTGGCGTCGACGCGGCGGCGATCGATCAGGGCCTCCGGGCCTACATGATCAGCGTCTATCAGTACATGGCCCTCGGCGTCGGCCTGACGGGCCTTGTTGCCTATTGGGTCTCGCAGACGCCCGCGATCTATGAGCCCATCTTCGGCTCGGGCCTCGTCTGGGTTGCGATGCTGGCGCCCGTCGCGCTGGTGTTCGTGCTCTCGTTCGGTATCGACCGCATGAGTGCAGGCACGGCGCAGTTGGTCTTCTGGGCCTACGCCGCGCTCAACGGCGTTGCGCTGGCGACGATCTTCCTCGTCTATCCGATGGGCGACATCGCGCGCGTGTTCTTCATCTCCGCGGCGACCTTCGGCGCGTTGAGCCTCTACGGCTACACCACGCCGCGCTCGTTGAGCGCGTGGGGTTCGTTCTTGTTCATGGGCCTCGTCGGCGTGTTCATCGCGGTGATTGTGAACATCTTCCTGCAATCGAGCGCGCTGAACTTCGCGATCAGCGTGATCGGCGTCCTCGTGTTCGCGGGCCTCACCGCCTACGACACGCAGCAAATCAAGGAAATGTACCTTGAAGGCGACGACAGCCAGACGATGGGCAAGAAGGCCATCATGGGCGCGCTCAGGCTGTACCTCGACTTCATCAACCTGTTCCTGATGCTGCTGCGCTTGCTCGGCAACCGCGAATAACAGCGTCGATCAGAACGAAGTTTAGGCCCCGGAGCGAAAGCTTCGGGGCCTTTTCTATTCGACGAGTTGGGGGCGCTTCGGCTCAAGCACGCGCAGCACCTGTGCCAGATCGTGGCCGCGCTTCAAGGTCAGCCCGGTCGCCGCGACGACGGCGTAAAGCCCCTGCTTGTGGCGCAGCTTGGGCCGCTTCTCGATCCGGTAGAGCGGCGCCTCGGACGTCCGCTGAAACACCGCGAACACCGCAGCCTCGCGTCCGGCGCCGATCGCATAGTCGCGCCATTCGCCTTCCGCGACCTTGCGTCCGTATAGACCTAAAATTGTGCCGAGTTCCTTGCGGTCGAACATCACTTGTTCGCCGCGGTCGCGCCCTTGAGAAGACGCATCGCCCGTCTCGGTATTCCGTGGCGCGGGGCGTTCGCCGCCACGGAAAAGCTGTATCGCTTCGTCAGCCATCCGGCGGAAAGTGTCGACCCGTAAGCGCCCTTTGGCAAGCGCGAAAATCAGCGTTTACGACACATGAAAATGCCGTCCGCCACCGGCAAAAGCACGGTATCGACGCGCCCGTCGGCCTTGATTTTCGCGTTCAGCTTCCGGATCGCGACGGTGTCGTCGGATGTATCGGACGCATCGACGACCTTGCCCGACCACAGCACGTTATCGATCGCAACCAAACCGCCCGGCCGCACGAGCTTCAGCATGCGCTCGTAGTAGGCGTCGTAACTCGACTTGTCGGCGTCGATGAATGCAAAGTCGTAGCGGCCCGCCTGACCTTCGGCGAGAAATTTGTCCAGCGTCTCGACCGCCGGCCGCACGTGCCCGGTGATCTTGCGCGCTTGTCCAGCCTTCGCCCAATAGCCACGCGCCTTCGCCATGTATTCTTCGCTGATATCCAGCGCATCGACATGCCCGTCATCCGGCAGCGCCAACGCAACGGCAAGCGCGCTGTAGCCGGTAAACGTGCCGACCTCGATGTACCGCTTCGCGTTCATCAGCTGCGCCGTGATCCCCATGAACGCACCCTGCTCGGGCGAGATCTGCATGCGCGAAATCCCGCCCATCGCCATCGTCTCGTCTCGGCAGGTCTTAAGCACCGCATGCTCGCGCACACCCGTATCGGCGACATAGTTGAGAACGGCGTCGGTGTAGGTGAGCGTCTTGACCATTTGGCGGGCTTTTCCTTTGAAAAATCGGCGCCAACCTAACGCTGTCGCAGCCGCCCGGCCAGCTTGCATTCGCCAAACGGGCAGGCCATCTGAATCCCATGGCCCTGACCATGTATCCCAGCGACCGCCCTTTCAGCGCCTTCCACGGCGCAGCCAAAGACGCGTTCGCCTTCATCGCCGGCACGATCAGCCCCTCGGCCGCGCCCGCGCCGGACAGCGTGCCGAATGGCGACGGCAGTGCTGTGCTGGTCTTTCCAGGCTTCCTCACCGGCGATTGGGCAACGGCCGAACTGATCGCTTGGCTCCGCGAGGTCGGCTACGACGCACAAGGCTGGGGCAGGGGCTCCAATTGGGGCCCGTCCGCCGTCGCAATCAAACGCTGTCAAACCCTGCTCGACGAAGCGCTGCAAAAGAGCGGACGCAAAGTCACCCTCATCGGCCGCAGCCTCGGCGGTCTCTACGCACGCGAACTCGCGAAGGACACGCCGGACAAAGTCGCGCGTGTGATCACGCTGGGCACCCCGGTGAGGCTGCCGGTCGCAACGCCGCTCTCGCCCTTCGCCTACGCGCTGTCCGGCCATTTCGACGCGGCGTTCGTCGAGCGCGCGCCGCACCTCCTGAAAAACCCGCCGATCCCCGTCACCGCGATCCACTCGCGCCAAGACGGCATCGTGCCGTGGCAGGCCTGCCTGATCGAAGAGAGCGCGACGGCTGAGAACATCGAAGTTGACAGCGCGCACACAATCATGGGTTCGAACCCAAAGGCGATGCGCGTTATCGCCGAACGGCTCGCCTGGCCGCTTTCTGCTTGAGTTTTCGCGCTACCTGAATCGCCATTCATCTTCGTCTGTCGAAGCCGTGAATCCGGGCCACAGTTGGGCCGCATTTCGGCCCTGGACGCGCCGCGTTCGACCGTCATCTTCATGCGTACCGGTTGGCTCGTTGGTGCGGTGAAGGCCTCGGACCATCAGCCCCCAGCCCCCCTCGCGGCTTATCCATGCCACGGGCCAACCGGCTTCCTCCCCTTTTCGCAGTATGAAACACTCCGGCAAAACAAAAGCCCGGGAGTGTCCGCATGCGTCTCAAAGACAAAGCCGCCATCGTCACCGGCGCCGCCTCCGGCATCGGCCGCGCCACCGCGCAGCTCTTCGCGAAGGAAGGCGCGCGAGTCTTAGCCGTCGACCTTCCCGGCAAAGGATTAGCCGACGCGCACAAGGCGCACGAAGCCATCGCAACGCTCGAAGCCGACATCACCGCCGACGGCGCACCGAAGACGATCGTCGATACGGCGGTGAAACGCTTCGGCCGCCTCGACATCGTCATGAACAACGCCGGTATCGGTTCGAACGCGCTCGGCGAAGTCATGTCGCGCGAACAATGGGACCGCACGCTAGCGGTCAACCTCACCGCGCCGTTCTTCATCTGCCAGAACGCGATCCCGCATCTGCGCGACTGCGGCGCGGGCCGCATCATCAACGTCGCCTCCGTCATGGCAGAGGGTACCGACTACGGCTTATCCGCCTACTGCGCGTCGAAGGCAGGCGTCGCGGGCTTCACCCGCACGCTGGCGCTTGAGCTCGGCAAATTCGCCATTACGGCGAATTACCTGATGCCCGGCGCCATCAAGACCGGCATGACGAGCCCGTTGTGGGAGGCACGGCCCGAAGTCGCCGACATCTGGGCGAAGAAGTCCGCGCTCCGCCGCTTGGGGCAGCCCGAAGACCTGGCCAAGGCGGCGCTCTTCCTGGCGTCGGCGGATGGCGCCTTCGTCACCGGCCACGGCCTGACCGTCGACGGCGGCCTCATGCTGCGGGTGTAGGTCCTTTAACAACTGGACACTTGCGGTTGCAGGGGCTTTTGCGTATTGGCTTGGCCGCGCAATTCACCGGATTTCTTAGGCAAGATTGCCCCTCATTCCATGATCGAAATTGAAGGCTTGGTTCGCAGGTTCGGCGACTTGACGGCCGTTGGAGGCATCTCGCTGCGCGTCGCCAAAGGCGAAGTGCTCGGCTTCCTCGGCCCCAACGGCGCCGGCAAATCGACCACCATGAAAATGATCACCGGCTACCTCGCGCCAAGCGAAGGCCGCATCACCGTCTGCGGCCACGACGTGGTCGAAGAACCGTTCCAGGCCCAAACCGCGATCGGCTACCTGCCCGAAGGCGCGCCGGCCTATCCCGACATGACGCCGGTGCAGTTCTTGAGCTTCATCGCGCGGGTGCGCGGCCTCACCGACGACGCAGCAAAGAGGGCGGTCGAAACCGCCGTCGCGCGCACCGGTCTGCAAGGCGTGCTGGAGCAACGCATCGAAACGCTGTCCAAGGGCTTCAAGCGCCGCGTCGGCCTCGCGCAGGCGATCCTGCACAACCCGCCGGTCCTGATCATGGACGAACCGACCGACGGCCTCGACCCCAACCAAAAGCAAGCCGTGCGCAACCTCATCCGCGCCATGAGCCCGGAGAAGGCCATCATCATCTCGACCCACATCCTCGAAGAAGTCGACGCCGTCTGCTCGCGCGCCGTCATCATCGACAAAGGCCGCATCGTCGCCGACGGCACGCCGGCAGAGCTGCTGGCGAAGTCGCCGACGAGGCGCCTCGACGACGTCTTCCGCGCGCTGACCACGGCCGACGCGGAAATCAACGCGGAGAGCGCCTCGTGAGCAGCGCCGCCAACGCCACCTACGCCGTCTTCCGCCGCGAGTTCGAAGGCTACTTCGCAACGCCGCTCGCCTACGTCTTCATTGTGATCTTCCTGCTCGCGATGGGCTCGTTCACGTTCTACTTCGGCCAGTTCTACGACACCGGCCGCGCCGAACTCGGCACCTTCTTCGGCTTCCACCCCTGGCTCTATCTCTTCCTGATCCCCGCGATCTCGATGCGCCTTTGGGCGGAAGAACAAAAGACCGGCACGATCGAACTCCTTCTCACGCTGCCCATCTCCGTCGGCTCCGCTGTCGTCGGTAAGTTCCTCGCCGCCTGGGCCTTCGCCGGCATCGCGCTGCTGCTCACCTTCCCGATGTGGTTGACCGTCAACTACCTGGGCTCGCCCGACAACGGCGTGATTGTGGCGAGCTATTTCGGCAGCTGGCTCATGGCCGGCGGCTATCTCGCGATCGGCTCCGCGATCTCGGCGCTGACCAACAACCAGGTCATCGCCTTCGTCATCACGGTCGTGATCTCCTTCATGTTCACGATCTCCGGCCACGACATCGTACTCGGCGTCTTCCAGGCCTGGGCCCCGCTCGCGATCGTCAACGCCATCTCCTCGTTCAGCTTCCTGACGCACTTCGCGGCCATCATGGACGGCGTCATCGACCTGCGGGACTTGATCTTCTTCGGCTCTCTGATCGCGGTGTTCCTCTACATCAACGTGGTCATCATCGACCTGAAGCGGGCGGGCTAAGGCCATGCGCTGGACCAGATCGACCATTGCCGCCGCATCCATCGCGCTCGCGATCGTGCTCTTCTTCGCCGTCAACATATTCTCGGACGTGTGGTTCTCCTCCGCCCGTCTCGACCTCACGCAAGCCGGCCTCTACACGGTCAGCGACGGCACCAAGAACACGCTCCGCTCGATCCCCGAGCCCATCACGCTGCGCTTCTTCTTCTCCGAGCGCGACTCGGTGAAATACGCGTCCGTCCGTGCCTACGGCGCGCGCGTGCGCGACCTGCTGAAAGAATACGCCAGCATCGCCGGCAACAAGCTGAAGCTCGAGATCATCGATCCCGAACCCTTGAGCGAGCAGGAAGACATCGCCGTCGCCCAAGGCGTGACCGGCGCGCCGACGCCGAACGGCGAGAAGATCTATTTCGGTCTCGTCGGCACGAACACCGTCAACGGCCGCGAGGTCATCCCGTTCTTCCTCGAAGACCGCGAGGAATACCTCGAATACGACATCACGAATCTCATCTACAAACTGATGCGCGACAAGAAGCCGAAGATCGGCGTCGTGACGAACCTGCCTTTCGATACCGGCACCGGCGGCATGCTCGCCGCGATGCAGGGCCGCTCGCGCCCGTTCATGATCTACGAGCAAATCCGCGAGTCGTTCGACGTCGAATTCCTGGAGCAGGATTTCGACCGCGTGCCCGCTGACATCGACGTCGTCATGATCGCGCACCCGAAGCCCTTGAACGACAAGACGCAATACGCGCTCGACCAGTTCATCATGCGCGGCGGGCGCGCGCTCGTCTTCCTCGACCCGTGGTCGGAACTCTCGCAGGCCAGCGCCGAGCCCGAAGGCCAGCCCCTCGAAGGCTCGACGCAATCCTCCGCCACCAGCATCGAGAAGCTGACCAACAGCTGGGGCATTGCCATCGATCCTGCGCACGTGATCGGTGTGCGGGACCGTGCGCAGCGCGTTCAGTTCGGCGGCGACGTCGTCGACTACGTCGCCTGGGTGGCGCTCACCGTCTACGACATGGACCGCAAGGACCTCGTCACCGGCCAGCTCACCGACATCAACCTCGCGACCATCGGCGCCATCACGCAGACGAAGGGCGCGACCACGACGCTCACGCCGATGCTGCAGACGTCCGACGACACGATGGAAATCCCCGTCGCCAAGGTGAAGGGAACGCCGAACCCCGACGAACTGCTGCGCGACTTCGCCAAGTCCGGCGACCGCTTCGTCGTCGCCGGCCGCGTCCAAGGTCCGATCAAATCGGCATTCCCGGCAGGCCCGCCGCCCGGCGCGATCGAACCGCCGGCCGCAGGCGCCGCGCCGAGGCCGCCGCTGCCCGCCCATTTGAAAGAAACGAAGGGGCCCGCCAACATCATCGTTGTCGCCGACAGCGACATCTTCAACGACAACTTCTGGGTCCAGGCGCAGGAGATGCAGGGACAACGCGTGGCCGTCCCCGTCGCCGACAACGGTTCGTTTGTACTCAACGCGATCGAGAACCTCACGGGCTCGAACGATTTGATCTCGCTCCGCTCGCGCGGGTCGTCGAACCGCCCCTTCATCGTCGTCAACAATCTGCGCCGCCGCGCCGAGCAGCAATTCCTGCGTCAGGAACAACAGCTGCAGGAGAAAATGACGGCGACCCAAACCCGCCTCGCCGAATTGGAAGGCCGCCGCAACGCGCAGTCGAAACCCGGCGCGCCGCAGCACGAGATTCTGACCGCCGAACAAGAAGCCGAGATCGAGAAATTCCGCGCCGAACTGGTCGAAACGCGCGGCGCGCTGCGTGACGTGCAACGCCGCCTGCGCACCGACATCGACCGCCTCGGCAATTGGCTCGCCGCCATCAACATTCTGCTCGTGCCGCTGATGTTGGCCGGCACGGCGCTCGTGCTCGCCCTGGTCCGTCGCCGCAAGCCGAAACCCAAACAAGGTGGAGGCGCCCAATGACCGACGCAGCAGCCAAACCGCCTCTCGTTCCGGTTCTTCGCCGCAGAGTTCGCTCTCTCGCGATACTCGCCGGCGTCACGGCGATCGCCGTGATCTTTGCCGTCATCGCGCTTTGGCAGCGCAGCGCGACAGGCGAATCCGACTTCGCGACCGTGCGCATGTTCCCGTCACTGAAGGCCGAGATGGGCGACGTCACCGCGATCCAGATCGAGACCAAGGCCGCATCGTTCAACGTAACGCGCAACGCCGAAGGGCGTTGGATCGTACCCGACAAGGGCAACTATCCAGCCGACGCCAACACCGTGCTGAAGACGATCCTAGGGCTCTCCGAACTCAACCTCGTCGAACAACGCACCGCGCGCGCCGACTGGCACGAGAGGCTCGGCGTCGCTCTGCCGAAGGCGGGCGGCACCGGCACGCTCGTCACCATGAAGAACGCCAAGGGCGAAGTGTTGGCCAGCGTCATCGTCGGCGGCGCCGTCGAAGGCGCCTCGGCCGCGGGCAAGCAAGCCGTCTACGTCCGCCACGCCGCCCAGCCGCAAACCTATGTCGCGCGCGGCAACTTCGCGCCGGCGACGGCGGAGGCGCAATGGCTCGACAAAGCCTTCATCGATCTCGCACGCACGCGCGTGAAGACCGCGACCGTCCAGCCGTTCAAGGGCAGCACCTACAGCGTAACGCGCGAGAAGCCGTCGGATGAGAACTTCCGCATCGTCGAGGCGATCCCGGCCGGCCGCGTCTTGCGCACGGAGAACGAACCGAACGCCGTCGGCAACGCGCTGATCGGCATGTCGTTCGACGACGTGAAGCCGCAAGCGGGCATGGACTTAACGAGCGCCGTAAAATCGACGTTCACGACCTTCGACGGCCTGACATTGACCTTGAGCTTGATCGAACAGGACCGCGACTTCTGGCTGACCATCAACGCGGCGCACGACGCGTCAGTCACGCCGCCCACAGACGAGAAGGCGGGCGGGCTGAAGCCCGACGTCGCCAAGGAAGCAAGAGACATCAACGATACAGTGGCGGGCTGGGCCTACAAGGTGCCGCGCTACAAAGGTGTTTTGCTGAGCACGCCGATGGAAGATCTCTTGCGGCCCGTGGGCACGCCGGCAGGTCCCACGGTCAATCCCTAAACCGGATCTACTTCGCGTCGGTGACGCGCGTTTGCGCGGCGCCGAACACCTGCCCGTTGCCGCCTTCTTGCACCCACACCGCAACGCCGTCGGTGATCTCGCCCTGCACGCCCTGCGACGGCAGTTCCAGCGTCACCGGCTGGCCCGACCATTTGCCGACCGCCGAAAAGCCGCGGACGACGTTGTGATAGACGATCACGCGTCCGCTGTTCTCACCCTTGGCGATGTTCACGGTCCGCGTTGACAGCGTATGCGCCAGCCAAACCGTGGCCGAATGCCCCGGCGCGGGGCCGGGACCAATACGGACTTGGACCTCGTCGCCCGTTTGCGTGATCGAAATCGGAACGCGTTTGCCGCGCGTTGCGGCGACGCGCTTATTGATCACGGCCATCACGTCTGCCCGCTGGTTCCCGACCACATCCTGCACGCCGTCGACGACCATCTGCGGCGTGTACACGCGATGCGAGGGCAGGGACTTCTCATACGCCTGCTGACGCAGCGTGTTGTCGCGCGTCGCCAGCGTGTCGCGCCAGCCGATGTAGTCCCAATAGTCGATGCTGAATGACAGAGCGACGACGTCGTCGCGCTTCTGCAGATCGCCCAGAATCTGATCGGCCTGCGGACAAGACGAGCAACCCTGGCTCGTGAACAGTTCCACGAAAACCGGTGGCTTCATGTTGTCGCCCGCAAACGCCGGCCACATAAACAGAGCGCCGAACGCCGCGAGGCATCCGGCGCGCCGAATGATGGGGAAGACCGTATCCGTCATGCCGCGAGATTAATGCGCCCGCGGCCTCACTGCCTAGTCACGAACCGGTGTTTGGAATGGTTTATGCTGCCGCTTTGGCTAGGTCTCGCAAGACGTAGTGAAGAATGCCGCCGTTCCGGAAATATTCGATCTCGTCCAGGGTATCGATCCGGCACAAGAGCGGTACATCTTGGCGACGCCCGTCCGCGAACGTGATCGAGGCGACAATCGTCTGGCGCGGCTTCAACCCGGCTTCAAGGCTCGGAATGTCGACGACTTCCGCGCCCGTCATGCCCAGCGAACGCCACGACATGCCGTCCGTGAACTGGAGCGGCAACACGCCCATGCCGACCAGATTCGAACGATGGATGCGTTCGAAGGTTTCGACGATCACGGCGCGCACGCCCAGAAGGCGCGTGCCCTTCGCCGCCCAGTCGCGCGACGAACCGGTGCCGTATTCCTTGCCCGCAAAGATGACCAGCGGCACGCCCTCGCGCTGATAGCGCATGGACGCGTCATAGATCGTCATCTGCTCGCCCGAAGGCTGATGCTTCGTTACGCCGCCTTCGACGCCCGCCACCATCTGGTTCTTGATCCGGATGTTGGCAAAGGTGCCGCGCATCATGACTTCATGATTGCCGCGCCGCGCGCCGTAGGAGTTGAAGTCCGTCGGCCGCACCTGGCGCTCCTGCAGGAACTCACCTGCCGGGCTTGACGCCTTGATGTCGCCGGCCGGGCTGATGTGGTCGGTCGTGATGGAGTCGTTGAACAGCCCCAAGATGCGCGCGCCCTTCACGTCCGTCACCGGCGTGGGCTCGGCCTTGATGCCTTCGAAGTAGGGCGGCTGCTGCACATACGTCGACCCGATGTCCCACGGATAGGTGAGGGACTTCGTGACCTTGACCTTCTTCCACGCCGGCCCGCCGGCGAACACGTCGGCATAACGCTCGCGGAACAGTTTTGTCGTGACGGTCTTGCGCACCGTCTCGGCGACTTCCTTCGCGCTCGGCCAAATATCCTTCAGATAGATCGGCTTGCCCTTCTTATCGTGGCCAAGCGGATCGGTCGTGAGGTTGATGGTCATCGACCCGGCCAACGCGTAAGCGACGACCAGCGGCGGCGACGCCAGATAGTTCGCGCGCGTCTGCGGATTGACGCGGCCTTCGAAGTTGCGGTTACCCGACAGCACCGCCGCGGCGACCAGATCGCCCTTGGTGATGGACTCGCTGATGTTCTCCGGCAGCGGCCCGGAGTTGCCGATGCACGTCGTGCAGCCATAGCCCACGATGTTGAAGCCCAGCTTGTCGAGATCCTTCTGCAACCCCGACCGCGTCAGATACTCGCCGACGACTTGGCTGCCCGGCGCGAGCGACGTCTTCACCCAAGGCTTCACCTTCAACCCGGCTTTCAACGCATTCCGCGCCACCAGGCCGGCGGCCATCATGACGAACGGATTGGACGTGTTGGTGCAAGACGTGATCGCCGCGATCACCACCGCGCCATGCTCCAACCGATAGTCCGCGCCTTCGACGGCGGCCGTATCCTTCTCTTTGCCCGCTTTGCCGAACGTCTTGGCCAGCGACTCGGCAAACCCTTGCGAAGCGGTGGCGAGCGGTACGCGATCTTGCGGCCGGGCGGGCCCGGCCATGCTGGGCTCCACGTCGTTCAAGTCCAAGCTCAGCGTGTCGGTGAATTCTGGATCTTCAGCGTTCGGTGCGCGCCACATGCCCTGCGCCTTCGCATACGCCTCGACCAGATCGACGCGCGCTTTCGCACGGCCCGTCGCGCGCAGATAACGAATGGTCTCATCGTCGATCGGGAAGAAGCCGCACGTCGCGCCGTATTCCGGCGCCATGTTGGCGATCGTCGCGCGATCCTCAAGCGGCAGCTCGTTCAAGCCCGGCCCATAGAACTCGACGAACTTGTTCACCACGCCCTTCTTGCGCAGCATCTGTGTGACCGTCAGCACAAGGTCGGTCGCCGTTACGCCTTCGCGCAGCTTACCCGTCACCTTGAACCCGACGACTTCGGGAATGAGCATCGACAACGGCTGCCCCAGCATCGCCGCTTCCGCTTCGATGCCGCCGACGCCCCAACCCAACACCGCAAGCCCGTTGACCATCACCGTGTGACTGTCGGTGCCAACCAGCGTGTCCGGATAAGCGACCTCCGTCGTCGTGCGGCCTTCCTTGACCTTCGTCGTCCAAACCGTCTGCGCCAGATATTCCAAATTCACCTGATGGCAGATGCCCGTGCCCGGCGGCACGACGCGGAAATTGTTGAACGCCGACTGCCCCCAGCGCAGGAACTGATAGCGCTCGCCGTTCCGTTCGAACTCGCGCGCGACGTTCTGCTTGAACGCATCCTTGGTGCCGAAATAATCGACCATCACCGAGTGATCGATCACGAGATCGACCGGCGCCAGCGGATTGATCTTCTCCGGATCCCCGCCCAACGTCGTCATCGCATCGCGCATCGCGGCGAGGTCGACGACCGCGGGCACGCCCGTAAAGTCCTGCATCAAAACCCGCGCCGGCCGGAACGCGATCTCAAGGTCCGACTTCTTGGCCTTCAGCCAATCGCGCATCGCCTCGATGTCTTCCTTCGACACGCTGCGGTCGTCCTCGTAACGCAGCAGGTTCTCCAGCAGCACCTTCATCGAGTACGGCAGCTTGGAGATGCCGGTCAGTCCGTTCTTCTCCGCCGCCTTGAGGCTGTAATAGGTATAGGTCTTGGATCCGACCTTGAGCGTCTTCTTCGATTTGAAACTGTTGGGGGCGGTCACGGGGAGGATGGCTCCTGAAGGCAGAAGTTAATGGAGGCGGCGCGAAAACTAATGAGTTTCGCTCACCCGCGCTACCGGACTAATCTCACAAGGTGAGTTCTCATCAGGATAATGCGCCATGACAACAGAGGCCGTACGCACAGAACGTAACGGGCCCGTCACGACAGTGATTTTGTCGCGCCCCGAACGCCGCAACGCCGTCGATCGCCCGACGGCGGACGCGCTGGTCGAAGCCTTCCTGGCCTTCGACCGCGACAAAGACGCAGCCGTCGCGGTGTTCTACGGCGACAACGGCGCGTTCTGCGCCGGCGCGGACCTAAAAGGCATTGCCGAGGGCAAAGGCAATCGAATCGAAGACCCCAAACCCGGCTTGGATATTCGCACCGACGACAAGGGCCCGATGGGCCCAAGCCGCCTGTTGCTGTCGAAGCCCGTGATCGCCGCCATCGCAGGCCCCGCCGTCGCCGGCGGTCTCGAACTCGCCCTTTGGTGCGACATGCGCATAGCGGAGGAAGACGCCGTTCTGGGCGTGTTCTGCCGCCGCTGGGGCGTGCCGCTGATCGACGGTGGAACGGTGCGCCTGCCGCGCCTCATCGGCATGGGCCACGCGATGGATTTGATCCTGACGGGCCGACCCGTCACCGCGCGCGAAGCACTCGCCATGGGCCTGGTCAGCCGCGTCGTGGAAAAAGGCACGGTGCGCGAGGAAGCCGAAAAACTCGCGCGCGAACTGAGCGCGCTGCCGCAAGACTGCATGCGCCACGACCGCATGTCGGCCTATCAGCAATGGGACAAGGACTACGCCGACGCGATGGCGAACGAATTCGCCCACGGCAAGGCCAGCATGGCCGGCGGACAGTCCACCCAAGGCGCGGCCCGCTTTGCCTCGGGCCGCGGTCGCGGCGGCTCGTTTGCGGATATCTGATCCATGCGCCTGATCGCGGAAGGCCTGGCGGCGGTACGAGGTGAGCGCGTCGTCTTCCAAAACATCAACTTCGACGTCGTCAGCGGCCAGGCATTGGTCCTGCACGGCCCCAACGGTAGCGGCAAGACGACGTTGCTGCGCGTGATCGCAGGCTTGCTCGGCATGCTCGCCGGCCGCATGCGCGTCATCGACAAAGACGGCGCGGTGCTAACCGACGAAGCGCGCGATCAATCGCTCCACTTCGTCGGCCACCAAGACGCGATCCGCCCGCAGCTGCGCGTGACGGAAACGCTGCAATTCCATGCGAATTTGCTCGGCGCCTCGATAAAGAACGTCGACGCCGCCATCGCCACATGGGGCTTAGAACCGCTCGCCGAACTCAGCGGCGGTCTGCTCTCAGCCGGTCAACGCCGCCGCGTCTCGCTCGCCAGACTGTCGCTGCAACGCCGCCCGCTCTGGCTCCTCGACGAACCGCTCGTCGCGCTCGACACGCCGACGCGCGCGCGCCTCAACGACATCTGCTCAAAGCATCTCACGCAAGGCGGCCTCATCGTCGCCGCCAGCCACGAACCGTTCTTGGGCGACCGCCGCACGATGACCTTGGGCTATCAGGAATGAAAACCTTCAGAGCCCTGGTCTGGCGCGACATCCTGATCGGCATGCGGGCGAGCGGCGGCGCGGCCCTCGCGGCAGCCTTCTTCGCCCTCATCATCGTGCTCGCGCCCCTGGGCCTCGGCCCTGACGCCGGCACCTTGCGCGCAGCAGGTCCCGGCCTCTTCTGGATCGCAGCCTTGCTCGCGACATTGCTCGGCCTCGAACGCGTCCTTCAACCGGACGCCGAAGACGGCACGCTCGATCTCCTGCGCCTCTCGCCATTGCCGCTCGAACTGGTAGCGCTCGCGAAAATCGCCGCGCACTGGCTGACCTCCGGCTTCATCATCAGCCTGCTCGCGCCACTGCTCGCGCCGCTCTTGAGTTTGGACACGCCTGCGATCCCCATCCTCGCCGCATCGCTCCTCCTCGGCACCCCGGGCCTCAGCGCCATCGGCACCGCTGCGGCAGCGCTCGGCACCAGCGTCCAGCGCGGCGGCATGGTCCTCGCCATCCTCGTGCTGCCGCTCAACATCCCGTTCCTGATCTTCGGCGCCAGCGCCGTTTCCGCGGCGCAAGCGAACGAAGACCCCACCCAAGCCCTGATCTTCCTGACAGCCGCCTCGCTCATCGCCCTGGTCGTCGGACCCATCGCCGCCGCCGCGGCATTGCGTCTCAACGAAGACTAGCGGTAGCACCACCCATGCCCGCAATTTAGATTGGCGCCATGCAGCAATTCGCAAATCCGCAGCGCTTCGTCCGCATCGCCAAAATGCTGACCCCGTGGCTGCTCGGCGCCACGGTGTTGCTGCTCGTGACGGGTCTCTACCTCGCGCTCTTCGTCGCCCCGCCGGATTATCAGCAAGGCGACGCCGCGCGCATCATGTACGTCCACGTGCCCGCCGCCTGGATGTCGCTCTTCATCTACGCGTGCATGGCAGTCAGCAGCGCCGTTGCCTTCATCTGGAAACACCCGCTCGCCGACGTCGCCGCCAAAGCCTCCGCGCCGATCGGCTGCGTCTTCACGGCATTGGCGCTTATCACCGGCAGCCTCTGGGGCCAGCCGATGTGGGGCACGTGGTGGGTCTGGGACGCGCGCCTGACCTCGGTCTTGATCCTCTTCTTCCTCTATCTCGGCTACATCGTCCTCTGGAGCGTGATCGACGAACCCACGCGCGCCGCCCGCGCCGCGCGCATCCTGGCGCTCGTCGGCGCGATCAACGTGCCCATCATCAAATTCTCCGTCGACTGGTGGAACACGCTCCACCAAGGCTCGTCGGTGTTCCGCATGGACGGCCCGACGATCACCTCGTCGATGCTCGCGCCGTTGCTGGTGATGGCCGCCGGCTATAACGTCTTCTACGTCACGTTCCTGCTGATCCGCATGCGCACGGAAGTCTCGCAACGCCGCCTGCGCACGATCCGCCTAGGTTTGGAGCCGGTCCCCGCATGAACGAGTTCTTCGCCATGGGCGGTTACGCCGCCTATGTCTGGCCCGCCTACGGGGTCAGCATCGTCGCCCTCATCGCCGTCGCGATCGTAAGTTGGCGCGAGATGAAACGCGCCGAACGCCTCGTCGACCTCAGCCAAAAGGCAGAAGCGTCGCGCCGTTAGGGCGATGTGAACCATCGCCGCCGCTAAGATGCGGCATGAAAGTGCCCAACCCCGCCGTCCAAATCCCGCCGCCGTTCGCCCGCAACCCGGCGCCGCAACGCAGGCTCGACGCCGGCGATCTCGCCGATCTGACGCAAGCGCCGAAGGCCGCGGCCGAAGCGCCCACGCGAACGCAAGCACCACCCGCACCGGCAGACGTTCGTCCGCAGCGCCCGGGCTCCGTACTCGATATCAAAGTCTAAGAAAAATCAGCGCCGCTTGCGCTTCGGCTTTCCGCCTTCGTCGTCGGCAAGCGCGTCCGCCGCCGCCTTCGCGATCAGCATCAACGCCTTGATGAACTCCGGCCTCATGCGGGCGGGCAGGGCGTCGAGAATTTTCGTCTCCGACTTCATCACCGCCGGCATCGCGGCTTTCAGCGCCCGCCGTCCGGCCGCCGTGATCTTCACCGAATTCGCGCGCTGATCTTCTTCCGTACGTTTGCGCGCCAGCAAATCTTTCCCCTGCATCCGCACGATCATGTCGGCCAGCGTCGACCGGTCGATCCCCGTCGACTTCACGAGATCGGTCTGGCTCATGCCTTCATGCTGGTCGACGGCGAAGAGCACGGCGAACTGACGCTGCGTCAGGACCTTCGAGTCCTGTTCGTTCGTGTACAGATCATTCGCGTACTGGTTGGCGCGCCGCAGCAGGTGGCCGGGCGAACTTTCCAGGTCAAAGCTCTTTGCCATTTCGAATTCCGGTGGGATAGTCGGCGGAAGCGCCGCGAGAAATGCTCCGTGTCCGTACCACATCGCCTGACGGTGCGGAAGTTGCCCAAACGGGCGCACCATTTCGTCGCACGCGCATATTGCTTTTTGGACAGAAACCGTGATGGCCGATCGACCGCCGCCGCCGCCCGCGCCGAAGACATGTTGCGAGTTTGTACGCCGCATACCGGAAGGCGACAGCCTCGAACGCGACGTGTGCGCCAAATGCGGGCATGTGCACTACGTCAACCCCAAGATCGTGGTGGGCGCGGTATGTTCCTGGCACGGACGAATTCTGTTGTGCCGCCGCGCGATAGAGCCGCGGCACGGCTTCTGGACGATACCCGCGGGCTACATGGAAGAACGCGAGACGCCGGTCGAAGGCGCCGCGCGCGAAGCCTGGGAAGAAGCGATGGCGAAGATCGAGATCGACCGCCTGCTTGCGGTTTATTCCGTGTCCCGCATCTCGCAGGTGCAACTCATCTACCGCGCCAAACTGGCGTCAGACGATTTCGCGCCGGGCGTCGAAAGCCTGGAGACGAAGCTTTTCGCGTGGGAGGAGATTCCCTGGAACGCGCTCGCTTTTCCAAGCGTGCACTGGGCGTTGAAACACCATCGCGAAGTCGACGGCCGCAGCGACTTCGTCCCCTTCGACAACCCGCTCTAGCTGACGGGCCTGAGCGAAGGCTTCCCCGCCGCCTTGGCGCACGCCGACACCGCCGCATCGCTCGCGCCACCCGGCAGCGCCTCGGCATGCGTGACAGCGCCGGAATAAACGTAGACCAGCAACGTACAGCCGCCGGTCCCGCTGTATTGCCACAGTTCCGCGCCGGTCTCGGTGCGCTTCAACGTCGGCTCGCCCCACGCCGATCGCAAACCATCCGCCGACATGCCGGCCAAGCCACTGGTCGAAATCGCCCCGCCCGTCGACGGCGTCACCAAGGGCGCAGCCGGCGCCGGCGCTTCGGCTGGCGCGGGCGTCGCCGCCGGACTGGAGCCGACGACGTCGTTCAACGTCTGGCATCCGCTCAACGCAATGGCGGCAATCGCTGCGGCACAGGCAGGGGTGAAACGCATCAGCGGTTCCTCGAAAGCTTGTTGTACTCGTGCGTCATCATCGCCGCGCCGAACAGCGGCACGAAGAAATTCAGTACAGGGATCATCGCCGGCAACGATATCAACACGCCGCCCAGAAACAAACGCACGCGATGCCGCCGCCTGAGCGCGCGCGCCTCGCGCGACGGCATATGGCGCAACGCCGCGAGTTCGAAGAACGTGCGCCCGGTGAGATAGCCGTTGACGAAGACCACAACCACGGCCCCAAGCCCGAACGACGCGAGCTGCAGTGGAATCGAAAGCAAATTGAGCAACGCGCTGATCGCAGTGAACGTCAATCCCGCGCCAAGCAGAGCCCAAAATGTTGCGCCGTCCGGCTGCGGTCCTGGGTAGTGCTTTTCTTCGACGGCGTCTGCGACCCGATCGATGAAGATACTTGCGAACAGCTGCGCGATAGGCGCGCCCATGAAAACGAAAACGACGGTAAGCAGCAGGCTCGACACGATTTGGGCGGCTTCCCGCACCCAACTCAATCCGAATGTCGGCGTGTACGTGATCGACCACTGCAGCACGAGCATCAACACGACGAACAAGGCGAACGTCAAACCGACGCCCATCCACAGCACGCTGCGGAATTTCCGGTCGAACATCTGGCCCAGGGCGGCTGCGGCACTTGAGAGCATGCGAAAGCCCGAATCTGTCGATTGTGAACCGGCGGCCCCTGCCTATACTGCGCCGCGACCGGCGAGGCAAAAGGGTAAGCGATAATGACGAATGCGACGTTCGACGTTCTGGGCGTGGGTCACGCGATCGTCGACATTCTGGCCACCACAACCGACGCGTTCTTGAACGAGCACGGTATCGCCAAGAATTCGATGACCTTGGTCGACGGCTATCGCGCCGAAATGCTGGGCCGGTCGATGAAGAACCCGGTCGAGGCCTCGGGCGGCTCCGGCGCGAACACCATGGTCGGCGTCGCAAGCTTCGGCGGGACGGCCGCGTTCATCGGCAAAGTCAACGACGACCGCCTGGGCCAAGTTTTCATGGACGACATTCGCCACGCGGGCGTCAGCTTCGATTGCGCCCCTGCGCATGGGCCGGTCGCAACCGCGTCCAGCCACATCCTGATCACGCCCGACGGCCACCGCAGCATGAACACGTTCTTGGGCTGCGCCAGCGCGCTCGAAGACGCGGACGCCAACCCCACGCGCGTCGCCTCGGCAAAGATCCTCTACGTCGAAGGCTATCTCTGGGACACCGACAGCGCGAAATCGGTCATCCGCGCCGCGATCGCGCGCGCCAAAGCCGCCAAACGCAAAGTCGCCCTGACGCTCTCCGACCCGTTCTGCGTCGGCCGCTGGCGCGACGAATTCAAAGCGCTGCTCGCGGGCGACGTCGACATTCTCTTCGCCAACGAAGCCGAAGCAAAAGCTCTGTACGAAACAGAACAGTTCGACGACGCGTTCCAGGCGGTACGCAAGTGGGGCAAGACCGCTGCGGTCACTCGTTCGGAAAGCGGCTCGGTCGTCGTCGAAGGCGGCCGCGTCCACATCATCGAGGCAGAGCCTGTCGAACGCGTGGTCGACACGACAGGCGCCGGCGACCAATACGCAGCAGGCTTCCTGTTCGGTTATGCGCGTGAATTGCCATTGGCCGTCTGCGGACGTCTAGGCAGCATCGCCGCTGCCGAAGTCATCTCGCACGTCGGACCGCGTCCGCAGGTTTCGCTGAAGGCCCTGGCGGCAAAAGCCGGATTGATCTAGCGGGCGATGTTCTTGCGCGCCGCTTTGTCGTCGAGCCCCGAACGGCCCTCGCGCGCCGTCAGCTCGGCATAAACGTCGGCCGGATCGACATCGCTCGCCACCCAAAGAACGCACAGGTGATAGAGCAGGTCCGCCGACTCTGCGACCCGTTCGCGCTTGTCGCCGGTCAACGCCGCGATGGCGACTTCGACCCCTTCCTCACCAACTTTCTTGGCGCACTTCGACACGCCTTCCTTCAGCAGCTTGGCCGTATAGGAACGTGACGGGTCGGCTGACTTCCGCGCCAACACTTGGTCGTAGAGCCGATCGATGGGGTGCTCAGTCATACGCAACACCTGTACTGGGCCGAGAATCGGCCGAAACCCAGGGTATAGCCCACAACCTGCTGTGGCAAAGCCGGTCGCGCCAAGCTGCCGGTTATGTTATAATATAACATTCGCCAGAGCCTCCGGATGCGCAAACTCAACCTCCTCACCATCGGCGCCCTGGAGCGCACGGCCCCGGTCGCCTGCGCCTTAGCGATCCTCTGGCTGGGCGTCGCCTGGGCCCTGACATGAGCGAAACCCCGGCCATCGGCCTCACAGACCTTATCGTGACCTACCGGCGCGTGCCGGCGGTCCATCACGTAACGGGCGGCTTCGCCCCTGGCTCCCTGACCGCCATTGCAGGCCCCAATGGCGCGGGCAAGAGCACCCTTCTCAAAGCCATCATGGGTCTTCTGCCGATCAGCGACGGCCGCATCGAACGCGGCGGCATGCCCGCAAAGTCGTTCGCCTATCTCCCCCAAGTGCCGGAGATCGACCGCACCTTCCCGATCTCGGTCCTGCAGACGGTGCTGATGGGCGCCTGGCCCCGCGCCGGCGCCTTCCGCCCGGTGTCGCAGGTCGACCAAGAATGCGCCCGCGCCTGCATCGCCAACGTCGGTCTCGCCGGTTACGAACACGCCCCCATCGCCGCGCTCTCGGCCGGCCAATGGCACCGCGCGCTTTTCGCCCGCCTCATCCTGCAAGACGCGCGCGTCATCCTTCTCGACGAACCCTTCGCCGCGCTCGACGAACGCACGACCGCCGATCTGATGAAACTCGTCCACGGTTGGCATGGCGAAGGCCGCACGGTCATCGCCGTTCTGCACGACGTCGCCTTCATCCGCCGCCACTTCGCTGAAACGCTGCTCATCGCCCGCGAACTCGTCGCCTGGGGTCCGACGACGGAAGCCCTCTCCGACGAAAACATCGAACGCGCCCGCGCCATGACCGACCGCTGGGCCCGAGAACAGAACGGCCACGAACACCACGACCATCACGATCACGCGGGCCACGCGCACGCATGAGCGACCTCTATCAATTCCTGCTCGGCCCCTTCGTCGACTACGAATTCATGCGCCGCGCTTTGGTCGCGTGCCTGGCGCTCGCGATCGGCGCAGGCCCCATCGGCGTCTTTCTGGTTCTCCGCCGCATGAGCCTGATGGGCGACGCCATCAGCCACGCCGTCCTCCCCGGCGTCGCCGTCGGCTACATGATCTCAGGCCTCTCGCTCTGGGCCATGAGCCTCGGCGGCGTCATCGCCGGCCTGATCGTAGCCCTCCTCTCAGGCCTCACCTCCCGCGCGACGGGCATGAAAGAAGACGCCAGCCTCGCTGGCTTTTATCTGACGAGCCTCGCGCTCGGCGTCCTCCTGGTCTCATTGCGCGGCTCATCGATCGACCTCCTACACATCCTCTTCGGCTCGATCCTGGCGGTCGACGACCAAGGCCTCCTCTTCGTCGTCGGCGTCGCGACCTTCAGCACACTGACGCTCAGCATCATCTTCCGCCCGCTCGTCGTCGAATGCTTCGACCCCGTCTTCGCCCGGGCCATCGGCGCCGGCAGCAACTGGATCTACGCAGCGTTCTTAGGCCTCGTGGTCCTCAACCTCGTCGCCGCCTTCCAAGCCCTCGGCACGCTCATGGCGGTGGGGCTCATGATGCTGCCGGCTCTCGCCGCGCGCTTCTGGTCCGAAGACATCTCGCACATCATCGTCATCGCAACCGCCGTCGCCATCGCCTCCAGCGTCATCGGCCTGCTGGTCTCATTCCACACCGAAATCGCCTCCGGTCCCGCCATCGTGCTGACCGCGGCAACGCTCTACCTCCTGTCGATCATCGCCGGCTCGCACAGCGGCCTGCTCGCTCGCTGGCTGCGCCGCCCACACTTCCACGATCCCGCGGAGGCCAAAAAATGACCCGCGTCCTGCTCGCCCTCATCGCCGTCCTCGCGCTGTGCCAACCAGCGGCCGCGCAGAAACTGAAAGTCGTCGCAACCTTCTCGATCATCGGCGACATGGTCGAACGCGTCGGCGGCGATAAGATCGAGCTGACGACACTCGTCGGCCGCGATGCCGACGCGCACGTCTTCGAGCCCACGCCGGCCGATGCGCGAGCGTTAAGCGCCGCGGATGTCGTATTCGCAAACGGCCTCGGCTTCGAACCCTGGATGATCCGTTTGACAAGTTCGTCGGGTTCACGAGCCAAGACCGTCGTGGCCTCCAATCGCGCAAGGTTGATTCCTTTTCACGATCACCAACCGTACGACCCACACGCCTGGCACGACGCACGCAATGCATCGATCTATGTGCGCAACATTGCGCGCGCGTTGGCGGCGCGCGATCGGGCGAACTCTGCCAGATACTTTGCAAACGCTGAGGCGTACCTCAAAGAACTGAGCGCGCTCGACACCGACATCCGGGCTAGTTTTGCCGACATCCCCAAAATCAAACGCCGAGTGATTACGACGCATGATGCGTTCAGCTACCTAGGCGATGCCTACGACATCGAGTTCATAGCCCCCTTGGGTGTTTCGACCGATGCGCAACCGTCGGCCAAGGGTGTCGCCCGCCTTATCGAGCAAATCCGGCGCGAGAAAATCCGTGCCGTCTTCGTAGAAAACATCACCGACCCGCGCCTGATCGAACAAATCGCCCGCGAAACCGGGGCCAAGATCGGCGGCAAACTCTACTCCGACGCCCTGTCGACGAAGGCCGGTCCCGCGCCTACATACATCGCCATGATGCGTCACAATGTCAGGCTCTTGACGGCGGCGATGGCCCCGGGTTTGTGAGCCTCCAAATCCCTCGGAGAACTGAATGTCGCAAGTCCCCGTAACGGTGCTGACGGGCTTTTTAGGCGCCGGCAAGACCACCTTGTTGAATCGAATCCTCACCGAAAACCACGGCAAGAAATACGCCGTCATCGTCAACGAGTTCGGCGAAATCGGCATCGACAACGACCTCGTCGTCGACACCGACGAAGAAGTCTTCGAGATGAACAACGGCTGCATCTGCTGCACCGTGCGCGGCGACTTGATCCGCATCCTCGGCGGCCTGATGAAGCGCAAGGATAAGTTCGACGCCATCCTCGTCGAAACCACGGGCCTCGCCGACCCGTCGCCGGTGGTGCAAACCTTCTTCGTCGACGACGAAGTGAAGGAAAAAACCAAACTCGACTCGATCACAACCGTCGTCGACGCGAAGCACATCCTGCTGCGTCTGAAAGACGCGCGCGAAGCCTCCGAACAAATCGCCTTCGCCGACCAAATCATCCTGAACAAAACGGACCTGGTCAGTGCGGAAGAACTGAAGCTCGTCGAACGCCGTATCCGCGAACTGAACCCGCTCGCGCCCATCCACCGCACCGAACGCTGCGAGATCGACCTCGACACCATCCTCGGCCGTCACGCGTTCGATCTCCAACGCCTGCTCGACATCGAGCCTGCGCTGCTCGACAGCGAACATGAACATACGCACGAAAGCGACATCTCCAGCGTCTCGCTGTCGTCGACGAAACCGCTCGACGGCGACAAAGTGACGGCCTGGCTGCGCAATCTGCTGGCCGAGAAGGGCCAGGACATCCTGCGCGCCAAAGGCATCATTGACGTGAAGGGCAAGGACGAACGCCTCGTCTTCCAGGCCGTGCACATGGTGATGGACGGCGACTTCCAGCGCGACTGGAAGCCGGAAGAAAAGCGCTACAGCCGCATCGTCTTCATCGGCCGCAATCTCGACGAGACGGAGCTGCAACTCGGCTTCGCCGGCTGCGTCGCCTAATGCCGCAACCGAAGATCAGCGCCGGCAAATCCTGGACGTTCGACGCCCCCGTCGTCGCCATCGCCTTCGACGCCGAAGGCACCGGCGCATTCGGCCTGGGCGACGGCACGCTGCGCACGTTCACGGACGGCGAAGACGTCCAGACCATCGAAGGCCACAACGGCGCACTGCTCGCGCTGACGGCGCATCCGGTCAGCGGCTTCGTCTCGGGCGGTGACGACGGTCGCCTGGTACACACGGACAACGGTGCAACGCGCGAACTTCTCGCGATCAAAAACCGCTGGATCGAAAACGTCGCCGCGAGCACCGAGACGGGCCTGATCGCTTGCACGGCAGGCAAGACCGCGATCATCCTGGCGGGCCAAGAACAAACGACGCTGACCCACGCAACGACGGCAGCCGGCGTCACGTTCGACCCGAAGGGCCGCCGCATCGCCGTCGCGCACTACAACGGCGCGTCGATGTGGTGGGCGAAATCGGCGAGCCAAGAGCCGAAGACGCTCGAGTGGAAAGGCTCACACATCGCCGTGACGTGGAGCCCCGACGGCCGCTTCCTCGTCACCTCGATGCAGGAAAGCGCGCTGCACGGTTGGCGCATCGAAGACGCAGCCGACATGCGCATGACGGGCTATCCCGCCAAGATCAGATCCATGGCCTGGGACCGCCGCGGCCGCACGCTCTTCACGGCCGGCGCCAGCCGCGTCATCGGCTGGCCCTTCACCGGCAAGACCGGCCCGATGGGCAAAGAACCGCTCGAACTCGGCCCCGAACGCGAAGCGATCATCCAAGTCGTGGCCGCCCACCCCGAACAAGACATCATCGCCGCCGGCACAACCGACGGCACGGTATGGTTCGAAGAAATCGGCGACCCCGGCGCAAACTTCGTGATGCTAAACGGCGGCAAACTAACCGCACTCGCCTTCTCACCCAGCGGCGAACACCTAGCCTTCGGCACCGAAGACGGCTTCGCCGCGGTGGTGCCGGTCGCCTAGATAGCTGGTCTGCGCACGTCAGTGCGCATTGATACTCAGCTTCACCACGAAGCCTCAAAGAGCTCAAAGGTCCACCAAGCCCTTGGTGATTCCTTCGTGTTCTTTGAGGCTTCGTGGTGAAGCTGAATCTCAGTCGCGCTATCGCGCGAAGTAAAGAGCGGAGCGCGAACTCAGCTCTTCGAGTTTGAGAAAATCTCTTTGACCTTGGCGAAGAAGCTCGTCGTCTCCGGCGAATTCTGCGACGTGCCAGCCTTGTCGAATTCGCGCAGCAATTCCTGCTGCTTCTTGGTCAAATTCACCGGCGTCTCAACCGCGATCTCGACGAACAGGTCGCCCATCGCGCCCTGACCGCGCAGTCCCGGCATGCCCTTAGCCCGTAACCGGAACTGCTTACCCGACTGCGAGCCTTCCGGGATCGTAATCCGCGCACGCCCGCCGCCCAGTGTCGGCACTTCGATCTGCCCACCCAACGCGGCGCTGACAAAGCTCACCGGCACGCGGCAATAGAGATCGCCGCCGTCGCGCTTGAACAACGTGTGCGGCGACAGCGACAGGAAGATGTAGAGGTCGCCCTTCGGCCCGCCGCGCAAACCCGCTTCGCCTTCGCCGGCCAAGCGAATGCGCGTGCCGTCTTCAACGCCCTGCGGAATATTGACGTTGAGCGTACGCTCACGCTGAACGCGGCCCGCCCCATTGCACGACTTGCACGGGTTCTTGACCACGCGGCCAAGCCCCTGACAGGTCGGACACGTCCGTTCGATCGTGAAGAAGCCCTGCTGCGCGCGAACCTTGCCGACGCCCGAACACGTCGGACACGCCTGCGGTTTCGATCCGGCTTCAGCGCCGGAACCGCCGCACGGTTCGCACGTCACCGATCCGGGCACACGGATCGTCGCGGTCTTGCCCGCAAACGCATCTTCGAGGCTGATTTCCATGTTGTAGCGAAGGTCCGCCCCCCGCGACGCGCGGTTGCCACCGCCCGCGCCACCACCGGCACGGCCGCGTCCACCCATGAACTCGCCGAACAAATCGTCGAACACGTCTGTGAACGAGGTGGAGAAGTCGAACCCGAAGCCCTGACCACCGCCGCGCGCACCGCCCGCGCCTTCGAACGCGCCGTGCCCATGCTGGTCATAGAGCGCGCGCCGTTGATCATCCTTCAGGATGTCATAGGCCTCGTTGAGCTCTTTGAAGCGCTGGTCGGCCTGCGCGTCGCCGGGGTTACGGTCGGGATGAAGCTCTTTCGCCTTCTTGCGATAGGCGGCCTTCATCTCGTCGGCCGTTGCCCGCCGCGCTACCCCCAGAACTTCATAATAGTCACGCTTGGACATACGTCTCGCCGAGCACGCATCGCGCTACGAATCGGACCACACTAAAGGAAACGCGCGCCGTTAGCGCGCGCCGCCCTTCTTCTTCTTTTCTTCGTCGACTTCTTCGTAGTCGGCGTCGACCACGTCGGCCCCGTCCGTCGCGCCGCCGGCAGCCGCAGCCCCCGGGTCGCCGCCGCCGTCCGTCGGATCGCCGCCGGCCGCGCCGGCGTCAGGATTGGCGTTCTTGTACATCGCCTCACCCAGCTTGAGCGACGCCTGCAACAGCGCCTCGGTCTTCGACTTGATGAAGTCCGGATCCTCGCCCTTCAGACCATCCTTCACGGCCACGATCGCCGCCTCGATGGCCGAGCGTTCCGTCTCGCCCACCTTGGAGCCGTGCTCCTTCATGGCCTTCTCGACCTCATGAACGGCTTGGTCCGCACGATTGCGCGTCTCGGCAAGCTCCTTGCGCTTCTTGTCGTCGGTCGCGTGCTCTTGCGCCTCGCGCATCATCTTCTGGATGTCGGCCTCGTTGAGACCACCGGAAGCCTGAATGCGGATCGTCTGTTCCTTGTTGGTCGCCTTGTCCTTCGCCGCGACGTTCACGATACCGTTCGCGTCGATGTCGAAGGTAACCTCGACCTGCGGCATGCCGCGCGGCGCCGGCGGAATGCCGACAAGGTCGAACTGGCCCAAGAACTTGTTGTCCGCGGCCATCTCGCGCTCGCCCTGGAAGACGCGGATCGTCACCGCCGTCTGCCCGTCTTCCGCCGTCGAGAACACCTGAGACTTCTTGGTTGGGATCGTGGTGTTGCGCTCGATGAGGCGCGTGAACACGCCGCCCAGCGTTTCGATGCCGAGAGACAACGGCGTCACGTCGAGCAACAGAACGTCTTTGACTTCGCCCTTCAGCACGCCCGCCTGAATGGCCGCGCCGATGGCCACGACTTCATCCGGGTTCACGCCCTTGTGGGGCTCTTTGCCGAAGAATTCTTTGACGATCTGCTGCACCTTCGGCATGCGCGTCATGCCGCCGACGAGTACGATTTCCGCGATGTCGGCCGGCGTAACACCAGCGTCCTTCATGCAAGCCTTCAGCGGCGCGAGCGTACGCTGAATAAGGTCGTCGACCAGCGACTCCAACTTCGCGCGCGTCAGCTTGGTCGTCAGATGCTTCGGACCCGACGCGTCGGCCGTGATGAACGGCAAGTTCACTTCCGTCTGCGTCGTCGACGACAGCTCGATCTTCGCCTTCTCCGCCGCTTCCTTCAGACGCTGCAAAGCCAAACGGTCCTTGCGCAGATCGATGCCCTGATCTTTCTTGAATTCATCGGCCAAGTAGTCGACGAGACGCATGTCGAAGTCTTCGCCGCCCAGGAACGTATCGCCGTTCGTCGCCTTCACCTCGAAGACGCCGTCGCCGATTTCCAAAATCGAAATATCGAACGTGCCGCCCCCAAGGTCATAGACCGCGATCGTGCCGGCTTCTTTCTTGTCGAGACCGTAGGCAAGCGCCGCCGCCGTCGGCTCGTTGATGATGCGCAGCACTTCAAGACCGGCGATCCGGCCCGCGTCTTTCGTCGCCTGACGTTGCGCGTCGTTGAAGTAGGCGGGAACGGTGATGACGGCCTGCGTCACCTTCTCGCCGAGATAACCTTCGGCCGTTTCCTTCATCTTCTGCAGCGTGTAGGCGGACACTTGGCTCGGCGACAGCTTCTCGCTCTCGCGGCCCTGCACCCACGCATCGCCGTTGTCGGCTTTGATGATCTTGTAGGGCACCATGCCGATGTCCTTTTGGGTCATCGGATCTTCGAACTTGCGCCCGACCAGGCGCTTGATGGCGAAGTAGGTGTATTCCGGGTTCGTGACCGCCTGCCGCTTGGCGGCCTGCCCGACCAGCCGCTCACCGTCCTTGGTGAAAGCGACGATCGAGGGCGTGGTCCGCGCGCCTTCCGCGTTCTCAAGCACCTTGGGCTGGGCGCCTTCCATAATGGCGACGCACGAGTTCGTGGTGCCGAGGTCGATCCCGATAACTTTAGCCATTTATTAAACCTTTCTAGTTCGGCGGATGAACCCGCGGGCCTTCTTCAAGGGAAGCACCCGCCCGTCATCCCCATGTAACGCTTGGTTTCAGATTCTGGGATGCCGCATGAATCTGCGGCTTTCAGGGCCAGATATAGGGGGGCCACCCCCCGCCCGCAAGCGGACGCCCTCGCTAAAGCTACGGCGGCGGAGTGACCCACCATCGGCCTGCCGAAGCCTTGGCGAAGGCGGGGCCTGGACGCCAAAGAACGTGATTTTGTACCGCTCGCGGCCCGGCGTATCGTTCATCCTGTCGGAAGGACGAGGGAGGCCGCCATGTTGTTCAAGCTTGGGTGGGCCGCGTTTTTGGCCGTAAGTGCTGTACTGGTTCAGTTGGGACCCGCCACCGCGTCCACAGCGGGTGGGCGTCCGATCTACGCGTGCTTCTCCGCGCAGAATGCCGCAGCCATCGGCCGCTTGGGCGCAGGCAACGCCAGCGTCCGTTATGGCTTCGAAACCGGCGAGTGCCTGGCGCTCGCAGCCGGCGTGCCGCTCAACGATGTCGAACGCCACGGCAATCTTTGGCGCTTCCGGGTGTTCGGGGCCAAACCCTACCTCTACGCGGCCGATTGGGCCGCGGGATTTCAACCGGCAGACGAACCCATCCCACCGGGCTTTGAACGCTATCTGCCCGTCACGGCCAACTTGATCGCGACCGGCCGCGCCTACACGCAGTGTTACGACGACGCCGAACGGCTCGCGGAACGCTTCGACGCGCACAACCGCCGCTGGGCCGATTATCAAAGGTCGGGCAGGTCGAAGAAGGACAGCTCAACCCCGAAAATGGTGATCTATGTCGGCGACGCCGGTCCGCGCCTCGCCGCCGAGGGTGACGATCTGCGCCGCCAGGTTGCCAGCCTGGAAAACCGCTGCCGCCAGGTTGCTTCGATCGAAGCCGACGACGACTTCGTCGCCTTCGTCCGCACCGCTCCGCAAGCCTGAGAACCCGGCGCCGCGCGCGTTGCGGCGCCGCCTAGGCCTTATCGGGGGCAAATAAAGTCGACTCTCGTCACAGATTCGCCACCGAGACACCCCAGATAGAAGACGGTCGGCACGGCACAAAGGGGTGCGACGTATGTCAAACAATCTTGTCCGCTATCGAACAGCAGCAACCACCGCGTCGGTGGCCTTCTTGGGATCAAGCGGCGTCGCTCAGGCGACGGCGCGCACACCGCACATTTCCGGCAACGGCTGGGTCGCCCTCGGCATCATCGCGTTTCTGGTGGCGGTGATTTGGTTCGTGATCAGCGGCGCGCTGCATCTTGAGCGCCGTGACGCAGCTTTGGGGCGTGGCGTCGGTTCCAAGCGCGACCGAGGCTGGTTCGGCATATTTGGCGGCCGCGACGACGACGACGACGACGGGCACAACGGCAACGGCGGCGAAGGATCGGGCTGACTAGGCCGACGTGTCGAGCGATGGGCCGCCCGTACCATTGCGCGCGGGCGCGCCGGCCGAAACCGTCACCATCGCTTCGCGCAACAAGCGACCGCCGATCGTATAGCCCTGCTGCGCCACGTCCATGACGGTGCCCGGCGCGTGCTCGGCCGAGGGAATCTCGGCGATAGCGCTGTGCAGGTTCGGATCGAACCGCTTGCCCTTCGCGTCGATGCGCTTGATGCCGTGGCGCTCAAGGATGCTCAGCGTCTCACGCTGCGTCGCCTCGATGCCTTCGATCACCGACCGCGCGTTCGCAGGCAGTGCCGCCCGCGTCTCCGGCGTCAGGGCGTCCAGCGCGCGTGAAAAATTATCGACCACGCTCAGCAGATCTTTTGCGAACCGCGAGAAGGCGAATTGTCCGGCGTCAATCTTCTCGCGCTCAGAACGTTTGCGCACGTTCTCGACTTCGGCGACCGAGCGCAGATATCGGTCCTTCAGCTCCGCGATCTCCGCATGCAGGGCCGCGATCTGCGCCGCTTCGCGCGCGATATCGTTGCTGTCGGCCGTCTCGTCGTTACCGACCGTGACATCCATAGGATCAGACAGAAGCCCTGAAAAGGGCGACGCCACGTTGTCTTCTTTCTTCGGTCCGCTCATCGCTCGATGGCCCTGTTATTTCTGCTGATTGATCAGGCGGCTGATCACGCGCGCGGTGTAGTCGACCATCGGCACGATCCGCGCATAGTTCAACCGCGTGGGGCCGATCACCCCGATGACGCCCACCACCCGCTGATTATGATCGGAATAGGGCGCGGCGATCACCGACGACCCCGACAGCGAATAGAGTTTGTTTTCAGACCCGATAAAGATGCGCACGCCGTCCCCCTGCTTGGCAAGGTCCAGCAATTGGATCAGATCGTTCTTGCGTTCGATGTCGTCGAACAGTTGACGCACGCGCTCAAGCCCCTGGCTCGCCGCGACATCCTCAAGCAAGCGCGCCTGTCCGCGTACAATCAGCGAGGGTGCTTGATTCATGCCGCCGCCCCACTCGGCAAGCCCCCCGGCGACAAGCTTCGCGGTGAGGTCGTTCAGCTCCGCCCGCTGCGCCGTGACTTCTTCCAGAATGTCCGTACTCGTCTCATCGAGCGTCCGCCCGCGCATGCGCGCACTGAGATAATTGCTCGCTTCGATATACGTCGACGGCGGCAGGCCCAGCGGTGTCTCGATCATCCGGTTCTCGACCGAACCGTCTTCGCTGACCGTGACGACCAACGCGCGCTGCGGCCCCAGCGGCACAAATTCCACATGCTTCAACGCCGAGTCGCGCTTCGGTGTCACGACCAAACCGGCGTACTGGCTCAGACCCGCGAGCAGCGCCGACGCCTGTACCAGCATGTCTTCCAGCTTGCGCCCGCCCGCCACCAGCTGCGCCTCGATACCCTTACGCTCGTCGGTCGCCAGATTGCCGACCTCGAGCAACCCGTCGACGAACATGCGCAGACCAATCTGCGTCGGCACGCGGCCGGCGCTGGTGTGCGGCGCTTCGAGCAGTCCGGCATGCTCCAGATCCGACATCACGTTGCGGATCGACGCTGGCGACAACTTAATGCCCCGCTGCGACAAGGTCCGCGACCCGATCGGCTCGCCCGTCTCCAGATACGACTCCACGATGCTGCGAAAGATGTCGCGCGACCGTTCGGACAGCTCACCGATCTGTGTCGTAACCGGCAGCTTCGTATGTGGGATCTGACGTTCGTTCATGCCTGAATTTACTAAGGTTTTCCGCCCAAAAACGGCCGTTGCATGACCCTCAAGCGTGAGGCTAGGTAGCGCCTAAGCCCCCAAACTTCAAGCCAAGGAAGTACACCGATCATGCGCCCATCCGGCCGCCGCCCCGATCAACTGCGCGAGGTTTCCCTCGAAACGGGCGTATCCGTGCACGCAGAAGGTTCATGCCTGGTGAAGTTCGGCCGCACGCATGTGCTGTGCACCGCGAGTTTGGAGAATTCCGTCCCACCCTTCCTCAAAGGAACCGGCAAAGGCTGGGTGACGGCCGAGTACGGCATGCTTCCCCGCGCAACCAATGAGCGCATGCGCCGCGAAGCCGCTCAAGGCAAACAGTCCGGCCGCACGCAAGAGATCCAACGCCTGATCGGTCGCGCCTTGCGCGCCGTGACGAACATGACCGGCTTCGGCGAACGCCAGATCCTCATCGACTGCGACGTCATTCAAGCCGACGGCGGCACCCGCACGGCGGCGATCACCGGCGGCTTCGTCGCGCTCCACAAATGCTTCGAGTTGATGAAGCGCGACCAACTGATCAAAGCCCTGCCTGTGAAGGACCACGTCGCGGCTATTTCGTGCGGCATCCACAACGGCAAATCCGTCCTCGATCTCGACTACGAGGAAGACTCCTCCGCCGGCACCGACGCCAACTTCGTCATGACCGGCGCCGGCAACATCGTCGAAGTCCAAGGCACCGCAGAAGGCGACCCCTTCAGCGAAGCCCAACTCCTGGAACTCATGGCCCTCGCCCGCGCCGGCATCGGCGAACTTGTCGAAATGCAACGCAAAGCTATCTCACGCAGCTAGAGCGAAAGCATGGAAGAACTGTCATCCCGGAAGTTAGCGAAGCCCGATCGCGCAGCGATCGTTGGCGCAGCTTACTATCCGGGACCCAGGAGACCGGGCGGTGCCTGTCCGCGCGTCGATACGGCGCCCAGTCTCCTGGGTCCCGGGTCGCGCTCGCTACGCTCGCTTGCCCGGGATGACAAGCTTGTTGTTTGGCGGTGCAAACCGTGACGCGTCGTCTCACCGAAAAGAAGTTGATCGTCGCCAGCCACAATCCCGGCAAGGTGCGCGAGATCGCCGACCTCATCGCGCCGTACGATCTCGAAGCCATTTCCGCCGTCGCGCTCAATCTCGAGGAGCCGGAAGAAACCGAGCCCACCTTCATCGGCAACGCCCTCATCAAAGCGCACGCCGCGGCGAAGGCGGCGCGCCTCCCCGCACTCGCCGACGACTCCGGCCTTTGCGTGGACGCGCTGAACGGCGACCCCGGCGTTCTCTCCGCCAGATGGGCCGGCCCCTCGAAAGACTTCGCCATCGCCATGCGCAAAGTGAACGAACGCATGGCCCACACGCCCAACCGCAACGCGCATTTCGTCTGCGCCCTCGCCATCGCCTGGCCCGACGGCCACAGCGAAACCTTCGAAGGCAAAGTGAACGGCTGCCTCGTCTGGCCGCCGCGCGGCACATTGGGCTTCGGCTACGACCCGATGTTCATCCCCGACGGCTACGAACAAACCTTCGGCGAAATGGACCCCGCGCAAAAACACGCGATGTCCCACCGCGCCCGCGCTTTCGCAAAATTCGTCGAGGCGTGCCTTGAGTAACGCGCCGGGGTTCGCGCTCTACATCCACTGGCCGTTCTGCCTGTCGAAGTGCCCCTACTGCGACTTCAACAGCCACGTCCGCGCCAAGATCGACGCGCAAGGCTGGCAAGCCGCCATGCTGCGCGAACTGCAAACGCAAGCCGCGCGCCTCGACGCCAAACCGAAACTGCAGTCGATCTTCTTCGGCGGCGGCACCCCCTCGCTCATGCCCGGCCACATCGTCGAAGCGCTGCTGAACGAGGCCGAACGCATCTTCGGCTTCGCGCCCAACATCGAGGTCACGCTCGAAGCCAACCCGACCAGCGTCGACGCCGGCCGCTTCCGCGACTACCGCGCAGCCGGCGTCAACCGCATCTCGCTCGGCGTGCAAGCACTGAACGACAAAGACCTGCGCGCCCTCGGCCGCCTCCACACCGTCGACGAAGCGATGCGCGCCGTGACCCTCGCGCAAGCAACGTTCCCGCGCGCGTCCTTTGATCTGATTTACGCAAGGCCGGGCCAAACGACAGAAGCGTGGAGCGCGGAACTCGAACAAGCCTTGGCGCAAGGCTGCACGCACTACTCCCTCTATCAACTGACGTTCGAAGAAGGCACGCCCTTCTACGCAGCACTTCAGCGCGGCACGATGAAGGAAACAGACGCCGACACCGCCGCCGAACTCTACGAACTGACGCAGGCGCGCATGAACGCGGCAGGCATCCCCGCCTACGAAGTCTCAAACCACGCCAAGCCCGGCGAAGAGTCGCGCCACAATCTCATCTACTGGCGCTACGGCGACTACCTCGGCATCGGCCCCGGCGCGCACGGCCGTATCACCAGCGGCGGCAAACGCATCGCGACCTCGACGATCCGCGCCCCCGAAGCCTGGCTCGCCCGCGTGAACGAACATGGCGACGGCCTGGACCGTTGGGATCAGGTAACGACGGAAGAGCAGGGGACTGAAGCTCTCCTGATGGGGCTACGCCTCAGCGAAGGCATCGAGATCGCGCCGATCGAAAATAAGCTCGGCCGTCCGCTCGCGCATCTTTCGATGCTGGAATCGCAAGGGCTTTTGGCCCGCACGGCAGGCCGCCTGCGCGTAACGCCGCGCGGCCGCCTGGTGTTAAACGCGGTACTGAAACAGCTCGCCGCGTAATTTGCGGAAGGCACCGGCCGGGTAAATTCGCACAGACCTGTGGCCGCGCCGTCCGCTAGGCTGGCCTAATGAGGTCTTGGCCCACACTCATTCTGACGATGTTGGCGCTGGTCGCCGGCGCGGCGCTGCTTGTCGCGGCGCTCGTGCCGACGTGGAACGCGGATCTGCGCCGCACGGTCGAGCGCCTCGCCCCGCCGGTGACGCCACCCCCCACCGCGAACTCAACGCCCAGCGGACCGGACTACGATCAGGTGCCGACCAGGTGCGCTCGCGCCGACGCGGTGCGCCTAACGCCGGATGAGATGTATCGCAACCGGCCTCGGCCTGAGCTCAGTGTCCGGACGAATGAGAAGGCGGGTCGCGCAATCCCGCTCTACCTCGCGCTCATCGTCGACAATGATGGCCGCGTCGTCTGCGCCGACGCCGTCCAAGGCTTCGCGGCGTTCCGCGCCCGCGCCGAAGAACTCGCGATGCTGTGGCGGTTCAAACCGTTCAAGCGCAACGGTGCGCCCATTGTTGCGCAGATCTACGCACCGATGCCGATCCGCTGGCAGGACAACAGACCGCTCAAACGCGTGCCCTTCCCGCAGATCGAGGATTGGAGCACGCTGCGCATCTCGCTGACGCGCACCATGTGCTACGGCGTTTGCCCCAGCTACGCCGTCGAGGTCACGGGCGACGGCAGCGTCCACTACGACGGCCGCAACTTCGTCGCCCTTCGCGGTACGCACCGCGCAAAAATCGAGCGGCAGGCGATCGAAAAACTTTACGATCAATTTCGCCGCGCCGACTTCTTTTGGCTGCAGGACGTCTATAGGGCTCTCATCACACACGGTCCGGCCTACGACATCGAAATCAGCTTTGATGGATACAAGAAGAGGGTTCACGACTACATCGGCTTGAACGTCGGCATGCCCGACGCCGTGACCAATCTCGAACAGGCGGTTGACGACGCCGTCGACATCGAGCGCTGGACGTTGGGCAACAAGAACACCGCACCGAGCCTGGTCGCCGAACGCTGGAACTTCCAAAGCCGCTCCGAGGCAAACCTCGGCATCGTCGCCGGCTTGGCTCAATACGGCGAACCCGAAGCACTGCGCGCGGTGATCGCCTTGGGTGCACCGGTCACCGGAAAATCGCAAAGCCAATTCGGCCTCCGAGATCACGGTCGGACGACGGCTCTCAACGCCGCGGTGCAGCGCGACAATGCCGAGATTCTTGACATCGTCCTTCGTGCCGCGCGCTGGAACGCGACCGACCTCGGTGATGCGCTTCTCGAAGCCGCGGCCTACGGCCGCCTTTCCATCGTTGAAAATCTGATCGAAGCCGGTGCAAACCCGCTCTACACGGCCGCTCGCGATGAGCAATCCCACGATGACGAATGGCCGGGAAGCACGCGAAACGTTCTGATGAGTGCCGCGCGATCGGGTATTCCGGACGTTGTCGAACGAATTCTCAAAGCGAGGCCTGATGTGAACCAGCGCGATGACAACGGCTGGACCGCCCTGCATTATGCGGTGGAGCCCGATTGGCGGACATACGCGCAAGATCCGCCCGAGAAGAATCCGAGGCGGGTGGTCGAACGCCTCATCGCCGCCGGCGCCGATGTCAACGCCAAGACCAAAGCCGGCAAAACGCCACTCGCGCTGCAGCCGTATGACGAAGGGGTTATCACCGCCCTCCGCAAAGCCGGAGGCCACTAACGCCATCACGGCCGGGCTTTGCTCGGCCGCGGCAAAGAAAGTTGGGTACCAGAAGCCCGCGCTTACGATTGGCGACGTCGCCGCCGCCGATCTTGCCAAAGTACCAAAATTTGGTACAATGGGATATGGCAAAAAATACCTCGATTTCTCTTGGCGATCACTTCGCGGGCTTTGTCGACTCTCAGGTCGCGTCGGGCCGCTTCGGTTCGGCAAGCGAGGTCGTGCGCGCGGGTCTGCGTCTGTTGGAAGAGCATGACATCAAGCTGACTGCGCTTCGCGACGCACTCGTCGAAGGCGAGGAGAGCGGCCAACCACGACCCTTCGATCGCGCCAAATTCGTTGAGCGGATGAAACGCAAGCGGCGCACGAAGAGCCGCGGTGGCTGAATACCGGCTTACGCCACGCGCCGAAGGCGACCTCGAAGAGATTTGGCGCTACACGTCCGAGCAGTGGTCGACGGAACAAGCGGAAAAGTACCTTGAGGCGTTGATCGACGCGATGGAGCTTCTCGCGGAAGACCCGTCGCGTGGCCGTTCAGCGGAATCGGTCCGGCCGGGATATCTTCGCCGCAACGTCGCCGCGCACGTGATTTTCTACAAACGCGCGAAGTATGGCGTCGCCATCATCCGCGTTCTGCACGGGCGCATGGACTTCAAGTCGCATTTCGACCCCGAATGACCGGGGGCCTTTGCTCGCCTAAAACCCCTGGCTCTGGAACGTTGTCGCCGCCGGGCTCACCACGCTGAGCTGTCCGTTCGCGGACACTTCGATCACCGCCAGCCCGCGCTGCGTCATCCCGTCCGCTTGGAAGCGGAAGATGCCGTCGATGCCTGCGAACCCGTTCGGGTCGGCGATCGTCGTGCGCGTATAGCGCTGCCCCGGCCGCCCGCCGGCCAGCGTCGCCGACAGCGCAACGGCGTCATAGCCCAGCGACGCAATCCGCGGCGGTTTCGTGCCATAGAGCTGCTGATAGCGGGTGGCGAAGTTCTGTCGCTGATCTTGCGGCGGCACGGCGTACCACCCGCCCTGCAGCGAGGGATCGCGCGCGACTGCGGGATCGTCCCACAGGCCTGTACCGAGCAGCTTCACCTTGCGCGAGTCTACTCCGTTGACCGTCAGGATGGGCCCGAGGCTCCGGAGCATCGCCCCGCCTTCCGGCAGGAAGATCGTGTCGAAGCCCATCTTCGCGATCGCCTTCACGGCAGGCTCAAGCGCTTGCGGATTCGGCGCATAGCTTTGCACCACAACGACCTCGCGCCCGCTCTGCATGACGGAGTTGCGGAACACTTCTTCGACGCGCTGCCCATAGGGCGTCGCCGGCACCAGCGCCGCAAATTTGCTGCGGCCCTGCGAGGCGGCGTAACTCACGACGCGGCTCACCTCTTGCTGCGGCATGAAGCTCAACAGGAAGACGCCGTCGCCGGCCACCGCGCGGTCGGTCGAGAAAGCCACGACCGGCACATTGCGCGCCCGCGCGACCGGCGCCACAGCCTTCACGTCGTTGGCGAGCAGCGGCCCAAGAATAAGCTCAGCACCCTTGTCGATCGCATCGTTGGCGGCGGCGGCGGCCGTCTCCGGCGTCGGTCCCGTATCGCGCGGCACCAGCACCATGGAGCGCGCACCCATGTCGAACATTGCCATCTGCGCCGCATCGAGCAGCGCCTGCGCCACCGCGCGCGTATCCTTCGACGGATGCGACAGCGGCAGCAGCATGGCGATCCGCACCTGGCCCTCGACGGGCACCGGCGGCCCGGGCTGGCTGGTCGGCGGGATCACGGCGGTCGGCCGCGGCGGTGCGGCCGTCACGGTCGGCGTCGGTTTGTCGCCGAACCCGAAGCCTTCGCAGGCCGACAGCACGACCCCCATCGTCAGCAGCAAGACGATCGTCCACAATGTGCGGGCAAAACGCGCGGGCTCAGACGCTAACAATCGTGCGGTCACGGGGCGATCGTCCTTCAAAGGCAAAAACAACGTGAGTGATGACCCCAAGACTACTGGCCGGGCCCGTCGAAGTAAATCAGACGGCACTTTGTCCCCAGGCCTCTACTTGGTGGCCACGCCCATCGGCAACGCCAGCGACATAACATTGCGTGCGCTTCACGTTTTGGAGGCGGCGGACGCCGTTTTCGCCGAAGACACGCGCGTAACCTCAAAGCTTCTCGCGCTGCACGCGCTCGCGCGCCCGTTGCACTCCTACCGCGAGCACAACGCCGATCAGGCCGAGCGCGACATCATGCGTCACTTGGGCGAGGGCCGCACGGTGGCCTTGGTCAGCGACGCCGGCACCCCGCTGATCTCCGATCCCGGTCAGCGTCTGGTGCAAACGGCTGTCGCTCAGGGCCACGCGGTCTTCCCGATCCCCGGCGCTTCCGCTCCGTTGGCTGCACTCACCGCCTCAGGTCTCGCCGGCGAACGCTTCTTCTTCGCAGGCTTCCTGCCCTCGCGCGCCACCGAGCGCCGCCGCGCCATCCGCGAACTGGAGGCCGTGCCCGCGACGCTCGTCTTCTTCGAAGCGCCAAGCCGGCTCGCCGAGTCGCTCGCCGACCTCGCCGCTATGCTGGGCGCAAGGCCCGCCGCCGTCGCCCGCGAACTGACCAAGCTGCACGAAGAAATCCGCCGCGCCCCGCTCGACGAACTCGCTGCGCACTACGCGGACGGCGGCGAGACGCGGGGCGAAATCGTCATCGTCGTCGCCGCGCCGTCGGGCGAAGCGTCCGCGCCCAGCGCCGCCACGCTCGACACCCGCCTCGCGCAAGAACTCAAGCGCCACCCCGTCAAAGACGCTGCCACCATCGTCGCCGCCGCGCTGGGCCTGCCGCGCCGCGAGGTCTACGCCCGCGCCCTCGAACTCAAGAAGGATGCCGCAGAAGCCGATGAGCGTTGAGCGTGAGAAAGCCCGCGCCCGCGGCACGGCGGGCGAATGGCTGGCGGCGGCCTGGCTGCGCGCCAAGGGCTACCGCATTCTCGCCCGGCAGTTCCGCGCTTTGGGTGGGGAACTCGACATTGTGGCGCTGACACCGCCGTGGAGCACCCGTACAATCGTCTTTGTCGAGGTCAGGGCACGCGGCACAGTCGAGCAAGCCATCGAATCAGTGGGCGCGGTCAAGCGTCGGCGGGTCGAGGCGGCATCGGCACAGTTCTGCGTACGCAAGCCAAAGCTCGCTGGCTTTCCGCGCCGCTACGATCTCGTCCTCCTCGCGCCAGGTCACTGGCCGCACCATGTGATCGATGCCTGGAGACCATGAGAGGTAGAGATGACGTCGTCCCGCCGCATCGTTCAAACACTCGCCGTTGCCGCCGTCGCGTTCGTGGCGACGGGATGCGTGGGCGTCGCGCTCACCACACAAGAGCGTCCCTTCGGCAAAGCCGTCGACGATTTCAACACCCGCACCGAATTGAACGCGCGCCTGCTGGGTGAAAGCCCACAGCTGTTCTCGAACGTCTCGACGACGGTGATCGAGGGTCGTGTGCACATGTCCGGCACCGTGCCCACGAACGATGAGCGTCTGAAGGCGACGCGCCTTGCTTGGGAAACGCCGAACGTGCGCGAGGTCGTCAACGACATCGAAGTGACCGAAGACGGCGGCATCGGCGACATCGCGCGCGACCGCTGGATCTCGGCCCAGGTGCGCACGCGCATCCTCACCGACGGCGACATCCGCGACATCAACTACACGATCGATACGCAGAACAAGGTCGTCTACGTCCTGGGCATCGCACAAAGCCAACGCGAACTCGACCGCGTGCTGAACCACGCCCGCTCCGTCGCCGAGGTGCGCCGCGTTGTGAACTACGCGTTGCTCAAAGACGACCCGCGCCGCTTCGCCGAGCCCGCGGGCAAATACGAACCCGACGACGCCAACGCCCCGCCGCCGCCCGAGACGGAATAGATCATGACCATCACCACCCCGGACGCGTTGCTGGAGCGTTTGCACAATCTGGGGCAGAGCGACGACGATTCGCTGCCGCTCGCCGACACGGCGCTGATGCTGGCGGCGCTCGATCGCAACAGCGGGATCGATCTCGAACCCTACCGCGAGCACCTCGCCCGCATCGCAGCCGACGCGCGCGACAGCTTCGCGAGCTTGCGCCGGGGCATGAGCGTCAACGACGCCGCCGCGCGCGTCCTGGTCGACATCATCAGTTCACGCCATGGCTACGTGGGAGACAGCACGAACTACGACGACCCGCGCAACGCCGACCTCATCCAGGTCATTGACCGCAGGCGCGGCCTGCCGGTGGCGCTCGGCATCCTCTATCTCGACGTCGCCGCCGCCATCGACATCAAGGCCCACGGCCTGAACACCCAAGGCCATTTCCTGATGTCGGTGGGTGAAGGCGACCACGCGCGCATCGTCGATCCCTTCAACGGCGTCGTCCTCGACGTGAACGAGCTGCGCATGGCCCCGCCCATGGGCGCGCCGATGGAGTACGGCCCCGTCAGCCGCCGCGACGTGCTGCTGCGCCTCCTGAACAACATCCACGCCAGATCGATGGCGGCGAAGGACACGATCCGTACACTGACAATAACCGAGCGCATGGTCTTGATCGCCCCGCGCCGCGCCGACCTCTGGCTCGAACTCTGCAAGGCCTGCGAAGCCGTCGGCAAACTCAACGGCGCCATGCGCGCCGCCAAAAGCTGCATCGAACTCTCCGACGCCGAAAGCTCCACCGGCCGAGAAGCAGCCTTCATCCTCCACACCCTAAAACGCAAAGTGAATTAGCGCACACCTCCCGCGGCCCACTTGCGCGCGCAGCGCGCTTCAATGATTCAGCTTTACCACCAAGGCACAAAGGCACGAAGCGGCAGAGACTCTTGGTGCCTTTGTGCCTTGGTGGTAAAGCTGAAACTCCATGGCGCTGACGCGCCAATCCTGGCCATGATGGATAGGGGATGACAGTGTTGGGGGTGCGCCGCTAAGGTCCACGCAACACGTCATCGCCAAGGCCGCTTCATGTCCCTCGCCGTCGCCATTCAGATGGACCCGATCGATCGCATCGACATCGGCGGCGACTCCACCTTCGCCATCGCGCTCGAAGCCCAAAACCGCGGCCACAAGCTCTGGTACTACTTGCCCAAGCACCTGGCCCAGCGCGACGGCAAAGTCTCAGCGCGCGCGCAGACGCTCAGCGTACGCAACGAACGCGGCAACCATTTCACCCTGGGCGAGCCGCAGCTGCTCGACCTCGCCACGATGGACGTGGTGCTGCTGCGCCAAGACCCGCCCTTCGACATGGGCTACATCACGACGACGCACATCTTGGAGCGTCTGCCCAAACGCACGCTGGTCGTGAACGACCCGTACTGGGTGCGCAACTCGCCGGAAAAAGTCTTCGTCACCGAATACCCGGATCTGATGCCGCCGACGCTCATCACCAGCGACGCCGACACGATCCGCGCCTTCCGCAAGGAACACGGCGAGATCGTGGTCAAGCCGCTCTACGGCAACGGCGGCGCCGGCGTCTTCCGCGTGCGCCCCGAGGATGAGAACCTCAACACCATCATGGAATTCTTCGCGTCTTTCGTGCGCGAACCCCTGGTCGTGCAGCGTTACGAACCGAAGGTGCGCCAAGGCGACAAGCGCATCATCCTGATCGACGGCGAACCGGTGGGCGCCATCAACCGTGTCCCCGCCCACGGCGAAGCGCGCTCGAACATGCACGTCGGCGGCAAGCCGGAGAAGACGACCCTGACCGCGCGCGACAAAGAAATCTGCGCCCGCATCGGCCCCGAACTGAAACGCCGCGGCCTCATCTTCACCGGCATCGACGTGATCGGCGACGCGATGACGGAGATCAACGTCACCTCGCCGACCGGCATCTGGGAAATCCGCCGCTTCGAAGGCGTCGACATCGCAGCCTTGATCTGGAACGCGATCGAGAACCGCCTCAAAACGCGCGCATGACCGTCGCGCACATCTCCACGGTGGCCTTCGTCGGCATCGAAGCGCGCGATGTCGACGTCCAAGTCCACATGTCCGACACCAGCGGCGGCAAAGAGATCATGGCCATCGTCGGCCTCGCCGACAAAGCCGTCGCCGAAAGCCGCGAACGCGTACGCTCCGCCTTGCACGCCATCGGCCTCGCGCTGCCGAACAAGCGCATCACGGTCAACCTCTCGCCTGCCGACCTGCCGAAGGAAGGCAGCCACTACGATCTGCCGATCGCGCTCGGCCTGCTCACCGTAATGGGCGTGCTACCGGCGCAGGAGATGGCGGCGCACGTCGCGATGGGCGAACTGTCGCTCGACGGCGCGCTCATCCCCGTCGCCGGTGTGCTGCCCGCGGCGATCAAAGCCCTCGAACTCGAACGCACCTTCATCTGCCCGCACGCCTCGGGCCCGGAAGCCGCCTGGGCTGAGGGGTTGGAGATCATCGCGGCGCCGTCGCTCGTCGCTCTCGTCAATCACTTGAAGGGCGCGCAGGTGCTGAGCCCGCCGACAGCGCGCCTCGCCGACGAAACGTTCAACACGCCCGACCTGCGCGACGTGAAAGGCCAAGAGACGGCCAAGCGCGCGCTCGAAATCGCCGCCGCCGGCGGACACAATCTCCTGATGATCGGCCCGCCCGGCGCCGGCAAGTCGATGCTCGCCGCGCGCCTGCCGGGCTTGCTCCCGCCGCTCGACGCCCGCGAAGCGCTCGAAGTCTCGATGATCCAAAGCCTCGCCGGCGAACTAAAGAACGGCGCCATCGGCCGCCGCCGTCCCTTCCGCGCGCCGCATCATTCGGCCAGCATGGCCGCCCTCGTCGGCGGCGGCATCCGCGCCAAGCCCGGCGAAGTCAGCCTCGCGCATCTCGGCGTGCTGTTCCTCGACGAACTCCCCGAATTCCAACGCCAAGTCCTAGACTCACTCCGCCAACCGTTAGAGACCGGCGAGACATTGGTCGCCCGCGCCAACGCCCACATCCGCTATCCCTCGCGCGTGCAGCTCGTCGCGGCAATGAACCCGTGCCGCTGCGGCTACCTCTCCGACGCCGAACGCGCCTGCACCCGCGCCCCCAAATGCGCCGTCGACTACCAGTCGAAATTGTCGGGCCCCCTGATCGACCGCATCGACCTCCACGTGGAGGTGAGCACGGTCAGCGCCCTAGACCTCACCATCCCGCCGCCGGCAGAAGGCACCGCCGAAGTAGCCGCACGCGTCGCCGCAGCACGTGACGCGCAACGTAGGCGGTATGCCGATCACAACGTCCGCACCAACGCGGAAGCCGACGGCGAGCTCCTCGAATCAGTGGCTCGTCCCGACGAACCAGGTCTCGCGCTTCTGGCGAAAGCCGTCGATACGCTGAAGCTGTCAGCCCGCGGCTACCACCGAGTCCTCCGCGTCGCCCGCACCCTAGCCGACCTCGAAGGCCACGCCTCGGTCACCCGTCCGCATATCGCCGAGGCTTTGAGTTATCGCCGGCTTCAGGTGGCACTATGAGCGTCGGCCGAACCGCAACGATTATGCTATTGGCCGTCGCGTCAGTGGCGCTTGCAGGTACAGCGTTCGCTGCCGATCAGCCGACCTGCATCGACGTAACGAGCAAGGATTGGCAGGCAAAACTCGTGCCGTATTTCGGCAAGCGTGCGTGCGTCATCGGTCCCTTTTCTGTAGGCGCCGACGGTGTTTTCATTGTAACCGATCCGCCGGCCGGTCCCCCGCCCTACGGTGCATTGATCAGCATCGACATGCCGAAGGTGGACGCGGCCAGGATCGTCCGCGAGCCCGGCACACGCATGGCCGTCACGGGTCTTCTCCTAGGCCGCTCGTTCTGCAGACCCAATCCCGTCGCCAAGGGCTGCGACCAAGGCGACGCCATGTTCTTCCGCTACTACCTCCATCAAGCGACATTCGTGGACGGGCGATCGGGCAAAGGGGCATCATCGAGTCACGCACTCGACCATGCGGCTCTAACCCCTGCGATCATTGAAGCGTTGGAAGCCCGGATCGTGATGCCGACGCGCGTTCCGCTGAGCTCTTTCGTCCGCTACTACACTCTTGCGCCGCTAAAGGAAGAAGGCGGTGCCTTGTACATCTTCGGTGAGTTCGAACGGACGCACCCCAGCAAGGGATACTGGACAATCGTGCCGCCCGACTGGAGGCCGGCATGGACCGACGGCGGCTGCAGCAGCCTTTCGATCAGCGTTGCGTTCGACACGATGAAGATCGACGGCCCCTTGTGCAACTTCGGATAACTGGCCGCCTCCGCGTCGCCGAACTTGACGTTGAGTTACCGCCGTTTGCAAGGCGCGTTCTAGCGACGTTCCGCACACCCCTGAGTCCGCGGCGCATCACCGCTCCGTGTTAAGATTCGCGCGGGACGAAGGGCCTGATCGGCCAACTGGGAGACGAACCATGCAGCGCTTTCTTGTCTATTTGATTCAGCCGGGCGTCGTGGCGACCGGTTTGTGGGGCACGTTCCTGCAAGTCGTGCTGGCCTTCGCCAACAGCTTCAACATCGGCGGCGCCGCCGATGCCTTCTCGGAATACGGCCTCAGCGGCCAGCTCGCCTCGGGTGGTCTGATCGCCGCGCTCGTCGGTGCGTATTACTCGTTCTCGCAGCGCAGAACCGGCCGCGCTGTCGCGACGGGCGCAGGCGCAGTCGCCGGCGGTATTTCGGGAACACTCGGCACCGCGATGACCCAAGCCTTCGGCTGGACCGAAGTCGCCGCCGGCACCACGCCGTTGTTGAACTTCTCGGCCATCTGGGCCGCGCTCTTGAATCTCGTCAGCACCGGCGACGCCTCGGTCCCCGCAGGCAGCGAACCGATGTTCGACCCCGCAGTGCTCACCACGGTGTTCGGCACGACGGCCGCGGGCGGCGGCGTCGGCGCGCTGCTCGGCCGCTTCGTCTTCGGCGACGGCACGCGCCACCACAAAAAGGGCCGCCGCGCCCACGCGTAACTGCTGAGGCTACTCGCGCGCCAGCTCGCGAACGGCGCGCGCGAAGCCGCCGGTGAGGTCGTCGTCGGGGAACAGCTCGATCGCCCGCGCCGGCGGAATGCCCCGCGCCTCGAACGCCTTGCCGTCGGCGTCCAGCACGTGCTGATACGCGATCGTCGCCATGAAGCCATTGGGAAACGGCTTCGGCAGCAGCGAGGACAAGATCCCGCGCGTGCGCTCGCCCACCTGCGTGACATGCGGATAGGCGCGCATCATCAACACGAAACTCTCCGCCGCGCTCGCCGTTACTTCGCTGGTCAGCAACAGGATCGGCCGCCGCCACGGCGCGCCAGCTGGGCCAAGCGCCACCCGCTGACGCGGCGCGCCGGTCGCGCCGTATTCCAGCACAAGGCGCGGCGCGTCGGCGAAGTGTGAAGCGACGGTCATCGCCGCCGTATCGCTGCCGCCGCCGTTCAGCGCAACGTCCACGATGATCCGCGTCGTGCGGGCCAGGTCCGCGTCCATCGCGCGCAGCGCCTGGCGCAGCGCCTCGTCCTGCACCGGCCGCGGCGCGGTCGCTTCGGTTTCGCTGAAACCTGCGAAGCGGTTGACGCGCACATAGCCGGCATCGCCGATCGTCCCCCACTCCAACGCCCCGGCCGCGCCGGAACGCAGCGAGCCCTCGTCCAGCACCTCGTAGACCGACGTGCTCACGCGCTTGTGCCAGTCGGACACGAACGCCTGTTCCGTCAGCGCTGAGCCGCTGCGTGCCCACGCTTGCTTCAGCCGCTCGCGCAGCTGCGAACGGCCGGCATTGAACCGCCGCTCGCCGTGCGAGAGATTGACGTGCCCGTCCTGAAGCGGCTTCAGCATCTCTGAAAGCACGTCGAACAACGCATCGTCGTTCGCCGCCGCCTGCGCGCGCGGGTCAAAGGTTCGCCGCGCCGCAGCCCAATCGACGCCGCGCTCGTTGAAGAAGGCGTAATAGCGGTCGAACGTGCGCCAGATCAGATCGAACACCTCGCCCGGCGGCAGCGTGCCCGCTGCCGTTTGCGCCATCACCGCGGCGGGCACGGGCGTGGCGCGGCGAAGCACCTTCGGCGCCTGCAGCAATTCCGGATGCGCGCGATAGTCGTAATGCTGCAGCAACAGCGTGTCCGCGTCGAAGGCGTAAAGCGCAAACGCAGGCACAACGCCGGTGTCGCGGATCCAGAACGCGTCCAGCCGGTGAAACACGTCGATCCGCCCGTCGCTGAACACGACGACGTGTCCGGTCGAGGCGTCTTCCCACGCGCCCTGCAGCCGGGCATCGCGCACGTTCGCTTCGATCGGCTTCCAGTCGGGAGCCGCGATGGCCTGAACGCAAAGCGCGAGCGCGATCGCCAGCACGCCGATCACTCGAATAGTCGCGGTCAGCAACGTGTCCCCCGGTCTTAAGGCCTCAGTTTGCCAAAGAAAAACCCGCGTGACGATGGCCGTCACGCGGGTCCAATTGTCTTCAGCAAGCCGCTGAACGTCGGGCCTTAGGCGCCTGCGACGATTTCGACGGTGATGTTCGCGCCGTCAGCGTCCTTCTGTTCCCACTTGTCGCCGGCCTTGTGCGGGCCTTTGAATTCCGAGCAGGTTTCCTTCGGCGCCGGCGTGTCCTTCGGCGCGTTGGCCGGCAGGTCCGCCGTCGAGCAGTATTTCGTGTTGTTCTCTTTCAGCGACCACTTGCCGGTGAACTTCTCGCCCTTGGCGCTCTCGCCTTTGAACGTGCCGTCCTTGGCGATCCAGAGCTTCGACTTCTCGCCCTTCGCGTTGGTGACGATGACGGTGTTGCCGTAGGCGCCTTCCATCACGTCGGCGGCCGCAATGGCCGCGCCGGCGAGACCCATGGCGACAAGTGCGCCCAGTGCAATCTTACGCATGAGATGATTCCTCCCAAAAAGAACCCCGGCTCATGAACGGGTCGTCCGGGGGCGCGGGCTTATAGCGTTAACGTTCGCCTGGTGAAAAGGGCAGGATGGGGCACTCTAGCTGCGACAGTTAAGCAATCATCAAGCCCTGGCTGTCAGCGTGCAGAATCACACGCTCCTGGGTTGCAACTCACTTGATCGTTCCGCGTATAGCACGAGCCTTCGTGGCTCTCCTGTTGGTTGCAGCGTTGGGGCTCGCGGCGGCCGAAGCGGTCATGCCGTTGAACATCTTGGCGACGACGCCGTTGGCGGTCGCCATCCTGGCGCTCGTCGGTCTCGGCATTCTGTTCACCGCCCTCATCGAGGCGCGCCGCCGAATCTCCTCGCTCGACCAACGGTCGGGCGAACTCGCGCGCGTCAAACTCGAACTCGAAACGACCGTCCGCGCGCTGCAATCGCGTCACCGCGAATTGCAGGCGAGCGAACAACGCTACCGCGGCCTCGTCGAGCAGATGGGCGACGTGATCATGCGAAAGCTGCCCGACGGCCGCTTGACGTTCGTCAACGACGCCTTCTGCAAGACCTTCAGCATTCAGCGCGAACGCGCGCTCGGCCGCACCTTCCGCGCCGAATTCCATCCCGACGAAAAGATTGTCGAACCGCCGGCGGTGGCGAGCCACCTCGCGACCGAACGCGTGCGCTACGATCAGCGTCTGCGCACGACGCGGGGCTGGCGCTGGTTCGCCTGGGAAGACTACGTCATCCGCAACGACACCGGCCAAGTCACGGAGATCCAAAGCGTCGCCCGCGACATCACCGAACAGAAGGTGCTGGAAACCGAACTGCGCGACGCCCGCGACAAGGCCGAGGACGCCAACCGCGCCAAGTCGATGTTCCTGGCCGTCATGAGCCACGAGATCCGCACGCCCATGAACGGCGTCATCGGCATGGCGGGCCTGCTTCTCGACACGCAAATGACGCCGGAACAACGCTCCTACGCCAACGCGGTGCGCGAGTCGGGCGAAGCGCTGCTCGACATAATCAACGACATCCTCGACTTCTCGAAGATCGAGTCCGGCGCGATGCCGATGGAAGAGACGGCCTTTTCGCCGCGCACGCTGATCGAAAGCGTCGCCGAACTGCTGGCCCACCGCTGTTTCGAAAAGTCGATCGACATCGCGACCTACGCCCACGCGCGCCTCTCGGGCCAAATCCTCGCCGACGAAGGCCGCGTGCGCCAAGTGCTGCTTAACCTCGCCGGCAACGCGGTGAAGTTCACCGAAGGCGGCGGCGTGCGCATCTCGGCGGTGCCCGACGCGGACCCGCGCTTCATCCGCTTCGAGGTCGCCGACACCGGTATCGGCATCGCCGAAGAAGCGATCCCGCGCATCTTCCAGGAATTCACCCAGGCCGACACCGGCCTCGCCCGCAAATACGGCGGCACGGGCCTTGGGCTCGCGATCACGCAGCGCCTCGTAACGGCGATGGGCGGCGCGATCGGCGTGACCAGCCAGCCCGGCAAAGGCAGCCGCTTCTGGTTCACGCTGCCGATGAAGCGCGCGCCCGGCGTCGACCAGCCGGAATCCATCCTGACCGGCGCCCGCGTGTTGGTGCTGACCGCGTTCCCGGGCCTGTCAGAATTCCTTGTGCGCCAGCTCTGCGAAGCCGGCGCCGACGCCTTCGCCGCCAAGGGCGCCGCCGCCGCCGAAACCGCGCTCGCCAGCGGTTCGTTCAACGTCCTCCTGATCGACCATCGTTCGGGCACCGCGCCTGCCGCCGAACTTCTGGTGCGCCTCAAAGCGCGCCTCCAAGGCGTCAAGACGATCGTCCTTCTGCCCGCGACCGAACGCGCCGCGCTTCCGTCGCTCAAGTCCGCGGGCTTCGACGGCTATCTCATCAAACCCATCCGCCGCACGTCGCTTGTTCAGCGCGTCGCGGCGCTCCTCAACGGCCGCGGCGCCGAACCGACCGACGCCTTCGTGCCCGACGAACAAGCGACGCCCGTGGTCGCCGAGCAGGTAAGCCTGCGCATCCTGGTGGCCGAAGATAATCGCATCAACGTGATGCTCGCGACGTCCCTTCTCAGCAAGCTGGGCCACCGCATCGATACGGTCGCCAACGGCCGCGAGGCGATCGAAGCCCTCACGCGCGCGCCCTATGACCTAGTACTAATGGACGTCCAGATGCCCGAGATGGACGGCCTCGAAGCGACGCGCCGCATCCGCCACGCGGAATCGACAGGCCGCCGCCGCGACCGCATGCCGATTATCGCGCTCACGGCTTCGACGTTGGAGGGCGACCGCCAAGTGTGCATCGAAGCCGGCATGGACGACTTCCTAGCCAAACCCCTAAACCCCGAAGCCCTCCGCGCCATCCTAGCCCGCTACACGCCCAAGGCCCCCTACGAACACGCCGCCCAATCGGCTTGAGGGCGCGGACGCAACCTGACGGAAACGGCGCTTTCATCTCTCGCCTGCTATTTGACAAGAACGGGGCTGGCCGAGTCTGATCCGCCGGCCCGTCAGCACGCGGCGCGTCGATAAACGAGGACGGCATGACTGAGACCGCCGCCAACGGACCCAAAGGCACGGCGTGGGACGCGATCGCGGTCTATTTCCGCCCGCGCGTAGCCTTGATGTTCCTGTTCGGCTTCTCCGCCGGTCTGCCTTACCACCTCACCAGTTCCACGCTCCAAGCCTGGCTCACAGAAAGCAAAGTCTCGGTCGAAGAGATCGGCCTCTTCGGTCTGGTTGCGCTTGCCTACGGCTGGAAGTTCGTCTGGGCCCCCGCCATCGACGGCATCCCGATCCCCTATTTCAGCCGCATCCTCGGCCATCGCCGCTCGTGGCTCCTGCTGACGCAAATCTGCTTGGCTTGCTCTATCGCGGGTTTGGCGTTCGTCGACCCATCGGAAAGCAAGATTGCCGTCGCGCTGGTCGCCGCACTCGTCGCCTTCTTCTCCGCCTCGCAAGACATCGTCATCGACGCCTACCGCATCGAGGCTCTGAAAGAGAGCGAACTGACGGCAGGCTATGCCAACTACAACGCGGCCTATCGCGGCGCGATGATGCTGTCGTTCGCCGGCGCCATGGCCTTCATCGCCTGGCTTGAGGTCGAGGGCGTGTCCAATAAAGACGCTTGGTCCTACGGCTACCTGACGATGGCCGCGCTCGTCTCGATCGGCATCTTGGGTACGATCCTCGCGCCCGAATCGTGGGAAGGCCAAAAGGCCCGCTTCGAACGCAGCTTCGCCGAACGCTTCCGCAGTGCCGTGATCGAGCCCTTCACCGACTTCCTCAACAAGGATGTGTGGTGGGCGATCCTGCTTCTCGTCGTCCTCTTCAAACTCGGCGACGCCTTCACGTCCGAACTGCGCACGTTCTTCTTCCTCACGCACGGCTTCGAGAAGGCGACCTACGGCACCATACAGTGGCCCTTCGGCTTCTTCACGGTACTCGCCGGGGGCTACATCGGCGGCATGATCGCCAACCGCTTAGGGATCATGCGCGCGCTGTGGATCGGCGGCATCCTACAGATGGCGACCAACCTGATCTTCATCTGGCCGGCCATAGTCTTGCCCGGCATCACCGAAACGATCGGCGTACCGAACGCCGAAGGCGTGAAGCAGATCACCTTCACCGCCATCGAAACGGGCGGCTGGAACGGCACGGTAGCGTTCTTGGCGCTCGGCCTTTCGGTGGGCGTCGAGAACCTCGCCACCGGTATCGGCGGCGCGGCCTTCGTTGCGTATCTCTCGCTGCTGTGCGGCAATCGCAACTACACGGCGACGCAATATGCACTGCTGTCGTCGCTGTCGAACCAGGCGCGCATTACGTTGTCTGCGCCCGCAGGCTTCACCGTCGCGGCGTTCGGCTGGGTTTGGTACTACATCATCGCGACCGTACTCGCGCTACCCGGCCTGGTGCTTTTGTGGATCCTCATGCGGCGCGAGGCACGTCGTATCCCCGACGCAGTCATCCCGCGAACCGCCAACGAACTCGCAAGCCAAGTCATGGACTAATTCGGCCGGTTCCTTAGGTTTGCCACGGCACGCCGCGTCGCCTACATTAGCGGGCTCAATCCATCCGCGGGACTGTTCGCGCCCGCGCCATCACGACCAACCAGTATGTCCCCGCAAGAGGCGGCGTTGAGCGAAACGAAGGCCAAAGACAGCGCAGTGCTCGACGCCTCAGGCACCCTTGAGGCGCGCCTGGCGACGACGCCGGCTGAGGTCGAGGCCGCGCAGCGCCTGCGTTACGACATCTTCTATCGCGAGATGAGCGCAAAACCCTCGCCCGAGATGGCGGCTGCCGGCCGCGATTTCGACGACTTCGACCCCATCTGCGAACACCTGCTGATCGTCGACAAGAAAGACGGCGCGGTCATCGCGACCTACCGCCTGATGCGCGAATACGCCGCCGCGAAGTCGCCCGTGGGCTTCTACACCGCCGGCGAGTTCGACATCGCCGACCTGCTGAAGTCCCGCGCCGGCCAACGCATCCTGGAACTCGGCCGCTCGTGCGTGCGCGAAGACTACCGCACCGGCCCGACCATGCAGCTCCTCTGGCGCGCGCTTCTGGTCTACGTGATCAAGCACGACGTCAGCATCATGTTCGGCTGCGCCTCGTTCCCCGGCACCGACCCGAAGGCCTTGGCGCTCGAACTCTCCTACCTCCATCACTTCCATCCCTCGCCGCCGGAAGAAACCGTGCGCGCGATCAAGGGCCACTTCGTGCCGATGGACATGATCCCGAAGGACCAGATCGACGAGGCCGAGGCGCTGCGTGCGTTGCCGCCGCTGATCAAAGGTTACATCCGCTCCGGCGCCAAGATCGGCGACGGCGCCTTCATCGATCATCAGTTCGGCACCGTGGACGTCTTCATCTATTTCCCGCTCGCCAACGTCCACCCGCGCTGGATCACGCATCTGAAGAAGAAGACAGCCGCCGGCCAGGACGGCTGAGCGCGGGATGCACCTCGACGTCGGCGACCTTCAGTCCTTCTACGACGGACCCATGGGCCGCATCTCGCGCCGCCTGATCCGCGAACGCCTGCGCGAAGTGTGGCCCAACGTCCGCGGCCTATCGGTCTTAGGGTTAGGCTTCGCGACGCCGTACCTGCAGCCATTCCAAGGCGAAGCCGAACGCACCATCGCCATCATGCCGGCGCAACAAGGCGTCACCGCCTGGCCGGGCCAAGCCGCCAACGTCGTCGCCCTCGCCGACGAAACGACGTTGCCGCTGCCCGACGCGTCGTTCGATCGCGTGATCGTCGCGCACATCCTCGAGAACACCGAAGCGCTGCGCCCGTTCCTGCGTCAGATCTGGCGCATCCTTACGCCCGCGGGCCGCATGGTCGTCATCGCACCGAACCGCACCAGCCTCTGGGCCCAAATCGAAACAACACCCTTCGCGCATGGCCGCCCCTTCTCACGCGGCCAGCTCGAGCGCCTGCTCGTCGATGCGATGTTCACGCCGACCGCTTCAACAACGTGCCTCCACATGCCGCCTTTCGGCGCGAGCATGCTCGTCCGCGACGGCGCACGCTGGGAACGCTGGGGCCGCAAAATGTGGCCCCGCCTCGCCGGCATCCACCTCACCGAAGCAACGAAAGAAGTAATGGCCCTAGCCCCCGACCGCGGCCTGCGCCAACGCGTCCCGGCAAAGCCCGTGCTCGCCCGCCCCTCGTCGAGAGTGACCCGCCTTAAACGCATCCGAGTTGGCGATTCAGCTTCACCACAAAGCCTCGAAGCACTCTAAGTTTCACAAAGCTAGAGACTTCTTTTGGCGCGCAGCGCCACTCATGCCATTGCCTGCGGCGCAAGACACCTTCGTGAACCTTAGAGTGCTTCGAGGCTTTGTGGTGAAGCTGTGTCACCACCACACAGACGTATCAAGCACGTCGCGTCAGCAGAAAAATCGCGCCCTCGGCCGTCAGATTGTCCCAATAGCCGGGCGTCGAAAGCTCGCGCACATCGCCCGCCTCGTTCACCGCCAGCGACCGTTCCACCCGCGCGCCGATCTCCTGCGTCAGCCCGACGAAATCGGCGATCGTGCAGAGGTGAATGTTCGGCGTCTCATGCCACGCATAATCGAGCGCGCCGGTGCGCGGCATCCGCCCCGTCAGCGCCAGCTTCAACCGCACCTTCCAGAACCCGAAATTCGGAAACGAAACGATGACCCGCTTGCCGATCCGCAACAACTGATCGATCACGTCTTTCGGTTTGCGCGTCGCCTGTATCGTCTGGCTCAAAATCGCAAAATCGAACGACGCATCCGGATACTCGGACAGATCTGTGTCCGCGTCGCCCTGGATCACCGACAGCCCCTTCGCCACGCACGCGTTCACGCCCGCCTGACTAAGCTCGATCCCCCGCGCGTCGCAGCCCTTGGCCCGCGCCAGATGCTCGATCAAATCCCCGCTGCCGCACCCAACGTCCAGCAGCCGCGCCGATCCCGGCACCATCTCCGCGATGTGCAAGAGATCTTTGCGCAAGGGCGCAAGCTTGGCCAACATCACGTTCCTTTCGCGGGCAACCCGCGCACCGAAGCGGCGGCCTCGATGAACCCGCGCAAGGTCAAGAACATCTCCGGCACGTCCAGCAGGAACGAGTCGTGCCCCGCATCCGTCGTGAACTCGACGAAGCTGACATTCGCCCCCGCCGCGTTCAGCGCATGGACAACCTTCTTCGCTTCCGTCGTCGGGAACAACCAGTCCGACGTGAACGACCCGACGCAGAACCGCGTCTTCGTACCGCGAAACGCATTGGCCAACACGCCGCCGTAGTCGGCGGCCAAGTCGAAATAATCCATCGCCCGCGTGATGTAGAGATAGGCGTTGGCATCGAACCGGTCGACGAACGCCGACCCCTGATAGCGCAGATAACTCTCGACCTGAAAATCCGCGTCGAAGCGATACGACAGCGCCGCCCGGTCCTGAAGATTGCGCCCGAACTTGCGATGCAGCGCCGCCTCGCTCAAATACGTGATGTGCGCCGCCATCCGAGCAACCGCCAAACCCTTTCGCGGGTTTGTGCCCTTGGTGATGTAGTCGCCGCCGTTCCATTCCGGATCGGCCATGATCGCCTGCCGCCCGACCTCATGGAACGCAATGTTCTGCGCCGAGTGCCGCGCCGCGGTGGCCAGCGGCAACGCCGCGAACACGCGCTCAGGGTAGCTCGCCGCCCACTGCAGCACTTGCATCCCGCCCATCGATCCGCCCGCGACGCAGAACAACGTCTCGATCCCCAGATGATCGATCAGCATCGCCTGCGCGCGCACCATGTCGCGAATGGTGATGACGGGAAAATTCAGACCGTAAGGCTGCCCCGTCGCCGGATTGATCTCATGCGGCCCGGATGAGCCCATGCATCCGCCGATGACGTTCGCGCAGATGACGAAGAAGCGGTTGGTGTCGATCGGCAAGCTGGGCCCGACCATGAACGGCCACCAGCCGGGCTTGCCCGTCACCGGATGAACGCCCGCGGCATATTGATCGCCGGTCAGCGCATGGCAGAGCAGCACCGCGTTCGACTTCGCCGCGTTCAGCGTGCCGAACGTCTTCCAGGCAATGGTTAAAGCCTGAAGCCCCTCGCCCGAATCGAGCTTCAATGGCCGCTCGGCCGGGAACGTGAAGGATTGTCCCACGTCGTCGCCGACGGCGGCGCTCGATGCCGACAAAGGCTGAAACAGCGTGGACATGACGTGCGTTGCGGCTCCTTTGAGGGCGGGGATTGAGGGTCCGCCGCGCCCCCAAGTCAATGTTTTCTTTGCAGCCGCGCGAAGCGATGCCTTAAACATGCCGCATGAAACCCGTCCCAGGCATTCTCGACATCTCGCCATACATCGGTGGCCGCGCCGAATCCGAAGGCAGCGCGCGCACGTTCAAACTCTCGGCGAACGAATCGCCCTTGGGCCCAAGCCCCAAGGCGATAGAGGCCTACAGAAATGCCGCCGCCCAGATGCACATCTACCCCGAAGGCAGCGCGCTTCTGCTGCGCAAAGCCATCGGCGAGACGTTCGATCTGAACCCCGACCGCATCGTCTGCGGCAATGGCTCGGACGAACTGCTCCACCTGCTGCCGCAAATTTACGCAGGCCCGGGCGATGAGGTGCTGTTCAGCGAACACGGCTTCCTCGTCTACAAACTGGCCGCTCTGGCCGCGAGCGCCAAACCAATCTCGGTGCCCGAACCCAACCTCGTCACCGACGTCGACGCGCTGCTGCGCCGCGCCAGCGCCAGGACGAAGATCTGCTTTATCGCCAATCCGAACAACCCGACGGGCAGCTACAACACCGCCTCCGAACTCCGCCGCTTGCGCGCGGGCCTCCCCACCGACTGTCTCCTCGTCGTCGACGCGGCGTATGCGGAATACGTCAGCCGCAACGACTACGACGCCGGCGTCGAACTCGCCGCCACGACCGAGAATACGGTCATGACGCGCACCTTCTCGAAGATCTACGGCTTAGCGGCGCTGCGCGTCGGCTGGGCCTACGGTCCCGAACCCATTGTCGACGCGCTGAACCGCGTGCGCGGCCCCTTCAACGTCTCGACCCCGGCGCAAGCCGCGGCCATCGCCGCGATCAAGGATCAGGCCTACGTCAAACACTGCGCCGACCACAACGCGACGTGGCTCCCTTGGCTCGCCGAACACATCACGGCGGCGGGCCTGCAAGTGCGCTCCAGCGTCGGCAATTTCCTCCTGATCGAATTCCCGGCTGAGGGCGGCAAGACCGCCGCCGCCGCCGACAAATTCCTCATGCAGCGTGGCGTCATCTTGCGCGGCGTCGGCGCCTATGGTCTGCCGAATGCTCTGCGCATTTCCGTCGGCACCGAAGAAGGCAATCGCGCTGCAGTCGCAGCACTCGAAGAGTTCATGAAATGACCACGCGAACCGGACCGGTCTTCACGAAGGTGGCGCTCTTGGGCGTCGGCCTCATCGGCTCGTCCATCGCGCACGCCGTCCGCCGCGGCAGCTTGGCGGCGCACATCGCAGGCCACGCGCATACGCCGGAGACGCGTAAACGCGCCGGCGAACTCGGCTTCTGCCATTCGATCCACGAACACGCCGCCGACGCCGTGCGCGACGCCGATCTCGTCATCCTCTGCACACCGGTCGGCGCCTTCGGCGAAGTTGCACAATCGATCGCGGCCAGCCTCAAGCCCGGCGCCATCCTGACCGACGTGGGCTCTGTAAAGACCGCAGTGTTGCGCGACGTCGGCCCGCACGTGCCCGACGGCGTCCACTTCATCCCCGGCCACCCGATCGCCGGCACCGAACACTCCGGCCCCGACGCCGGCTTTGCCGAACTCTTCGATGGCCGCTGGTGCGTGATCACGCCGCTACCGGGTGCCGACGAAGCGGCGGTCGAAAGCCTGAAAACCTTCTGGCGCGGCTGCGGCTCACGCGTCGAAGTGATGGACCCCAAGCACCATGACATCGTGCTCGCCATCACAAGCCACGTCCCGCACTTGATCGCCTACAACATCGTCGGCACCGCCAGCGACCTAGAGCAGGTCACGCAAAGCGAAGTCATCAAATTCTCCGCCGGCGGCTTCCGCGACTTCACCCGCATCGCCGCGTCCGACCCGACGATGTGGCGCGACGTCTTCCTCAACAATCGGGAAGCCGTGCTGGAAGTGTTGGGCCGCTTCTCCGAAGACCTCTCCCGCCTTCAGCGCGCGATCAGATGGGGCGAAGGCGACATGCTCTTCGACCTCTTCACCAAAACCCGCGCCATCCGCCGCGAAGTCATCGACGCCGGCCAAGACACAGCCGCCGCCAACTTCGGCCGCAACCCGAAGAAACTCTGAGGTTGCACTTTCGCGCGCAGCGCGATGGACACTCAGCTTGACCACCAAGGCACAAAGACACGAAGGGCCCGAGACTCTTGGTGCCTTTGTGCCTTGGTGGTAAAGCTGAATCGACATCGCGCTAAATCACGGCAGCGCAGGATCGACCGGCGCGAGTTGCGCCGACGCCGGCTCAGGCGTCATCTTCGCGATCGGCGCAGGCCCCAGATAGACGATGCCTTTGTCGAACTTCAGCGGCACCGACACGCGCCGCTTCGCGTCGCCGCTCATGAACGCCAAGACGTCCAGCACCTTGCCCGCCAGCGTCTCGGTCTCCTGATTGATCCAACCGTACCCGCGCATCAACTCCAGAATGCGCGGATGATTGCCCAAGGTCAGCCGAAGCCGCCCCTCGGGCAGCGACTGCGCGTCCATCTTGATCGCGCCCGACGCAGCGATACTGATGCCGCCCCATTCCAGTTCGAAGCGCCGGATCTCGACCGGCGTACCGGTCTGTTGCCACGCCGCGAACAGGCTCGCCGTCGGCGTCTCCGCCATGTTCGCGGGCAGCTTCGCCCCGATATCCATATCGAGCCACTCGATCGATGACCCCAGCGGCAATTCCAGATTGCCCTGCAGCGCCACGTTTTTGACGCGCGCCCTCAAGTCGATGCGCGGCAGCGGCTCGTTCTCCGTGACGTCGCTGACCGTCAAGCCGCCGCGCGCCGCTTCGACGATGAAGTTGAAATCCTTCTCGTCAAGCTTCGCCTTGCCGGTCAGCCGCTCGATGTCGAGTTCGATGCGCTGCGCGTCGCGCTCACCCGTCATCGTCACCAGCGACTTGTCCGCGCGCGCCGTCGCTTCGATCCACTGCTCATGCGTATAGAAAATGCGCTGCTGGCCTTCGAGCGACAACGCAATGCGGTTCAACGCGAACGGCTCCAAATGAACGACGATCCGTTCGCCGTCATAGAACGCGCCGCGTTCGGGCAGCGTCAGATGCATTGCCGACAACGTACCGAGCACGCGATAGGGAAACCCCTGAACGTCGAACGAATCCCATTTGACCTCGCGCCCCAGCGAAGTCTGTTCGCTTTGAAACAAGGCGACGCTGGAACGCATGTTGTCGGCGACGACCTGCCACCACCAGCCATATCCGGCGAGCGCCAACGCGAGCACTGTGACGGGAAGGAAAATCCAGATCGCGGTCAAATGCCCGATCGCCTGGCGTTTCAGCCAAGCGAGAGCGAGATGGAGCCTGTCGAACAAACCGTTCACGAGCGTCGCGGCCTAGATCCTTCGCCCGCCGATCAGTACGGCGAGAGAGATGAAACGGCGCGCATCAGTCAGTCTACGGACGCCGAGGGTCGACCGATTATGGCACCGGCGCGCGCAGAAAGCAGCGCCTCACGCACATCGTGAATAACCGCAACTCATGCACGTATCGCAGCCTTCGATTCGCGTGAGACTGGGGCTGGAACAGCGCGGGCAGAACTTGAACGACTGCTTCAAAAGCCCGTCTACGGCCGCCGTCGTGTCCCCGCGCTTAGGGTCGTCAAAGCCGCCCGGCATGCGTTCCGCGATGCTCGCAACCTTCTGTTGCGGTTGCACGCCCGTGACCTCCCGCGAGAGAAATCCGATGGCGATCATATGCTCTTCGATCACGCCGCCGATCGCGGCCAGAAGCGAGGGGACATATTGCCGGTTAACCCATTGCCCGCCGCGCGGATCGAACACCGCCTTGAGCTCCTCGACCACGAACGACACGTCGCCGCCGCGCCGGAACACGGCCGAGATCATCCGCGTCAGCGCCACGGTCCAGGCATAGTGTTCCATGTTCTTCGAGTTGATGAAGATCTCGAACGGCCGTCGCCGCCCGCCCTCGATCACGTCGTTGATCGTGATGTACATCGCGTGATCGGAATCCGGCCAACGCACTTTGTAGGTATTCCCAGGTAACGCTTCCGGCCGGTCCAGCGGCTGCGTCATGTAAACGACATCGCCCGTCGACACCGGCCGCACCCGTGCCGGCGCCAACACCTCCGACGGCGCGATGGGTTGCGGCGCCGGCTTGCGCGCCTCGTCGACGCTGAGGATTGCGCCCGTGATGTCGTTCGGCCGCCACGTCGTACAGCCCTTACATCCGGTCTCGTAAGCCTTCAGATAAATGTCCTTGAAGTCGTCGAACGAAATATCGGCCGGACAGTTCACCGTCTTCGAAATCGAACTGTCGACATACTTCTGCGCCGCCGCCTGAACCGCGATGTGATCGCTCGGCGTCAATTCCTGCGCGTTGACGAAATAGTCGGGCAGGGCCTCAGCGCCGTTCAACTCGCGCCACAAACGATGCGCATAGTCCTCGACTTGCTCGTCCGTCTTCTCGCCGCCCGCGCCCGTCACCTTGCGCTTGTACGAATAGGCGAACACCGGCTCGATCCCGCTCGACACGTTTTCGGCCAGCAGCGAAATCGTCCCCGTCGGCGCGATCGACGTCAAGAGCGCATTGCGAATCCCGTTGACCGAAATCTGCGCGCGCACGTCTTCGTCCAGATCGCTGACCGTCACACCGTCGAGATACTTCTCGCGCTGAAACATCGGGAACGCGCCCTTCTCGGCCGCAAGCTCCGCCGACGCCGAATAAGCCGCCCGCTGAATGGTCTTCAGCCATCGCTCGATCAACGCCACCGATTCCGGGCTGCCATACCGCACGCCGCACATGATCAGCGCGTCGGCCAATCCCGTCACGCCAAGCCCGATGCGCCGCTTCGCCTTCGCCTCACGCTCTTGCTGCGCCAACGGATAGTTCGAAACGTCTATGACGTTGTCGAGAAACCGCACGGCCGTGCGCGTCAACGTGTCGAGCTCGTTCTTATCGAGTCGCGCATCTTCGAGGAACGGGTCTTTGATCAGCTTGACGAGATTGATCGACCCCAACAGACACGCACCATACGGCGGCAACGGCTGCTCACCGCACGGATTCGTCGCCGAGATATATTCGTTGTACCAAAGATTATTGCGCCGGTTGATCCGGTCGATGAACACGACGCCGGGCTCCGCATAAGCATAGGTCGACGCCATGATGCGGTCCCAAAGCCCGCGCGCCGACACCGTGCGATAGACCTTCTTGTCGAAGACCAGATCCCACGCACCGTCCGCCTTCACCGCCTCCATGAACTTGTCGGTGATGAGGACGGAGAGATTGAAATTGCGCAGCCGGTCCTTGTCGCGCTTGGCCTCGATGAAGGCCTCGACGTCCGGGTGATCGCACCTGAGCGTCGCCATCATCGCGCCGCGCCGCGAGCCGGCCGACATGATCGTGCGGCACATGGAATCCCAAACGTCCATGAACGAGACAGGCCCCGACGCGTCCGCGCCCACGCCGCGCACCATCGCGCCCGCGGGACGCAAGGTCGAGAAATCATGCCCGATGCCGCCGCCCTGCTGCATGGTCAGCGCGGCTTCCTTCAGATTGTCGAAGATGCTCGTCATGTCGTCGGCGATCGAGCCCATGACGAAGCAATTGAACATCGTCACCGACCGCCCAGAGCCGGCGCCCGCGATCACGCGCCCGGCCGGCAAGAAACGGAAATCCGTCAGTACGCGGCGGAATTCGCCCGTCCACTTCGCTCGCACCTCGGGCTTCTCCGCCCGCGCGACGGCGGTCGCCACGCGCTCCCACGTGTCCTCGATCGTGTCGTCCTGCGAAACAACGCCCGCGCCCTTCAGCCGATACTTCAGATCCCAAATCTGACGCGAAATATCAGGCAAACGTTCCATGCGGCGGCATTCCTCAAGCGGGGTCAGACACCCTAGCCGACAAGTGATTCGCACGCAAGAATTTGTTCTCGCTCCGTTCGCAAACGATTCGATCTAACCAATTGATAGATATTAAGAATTTAGGACGAAGCAGCGGCCGCATTGGCCGGCGCGCCCTGAAATCCGCCCTCGGCGAGCAGCCGCGCCGTCGCCCGCTCGATCCGGCCCTCAAGTTCCGCCATGAACGCCTGCCGCTTCAACCCGGGCGGGATCGCAGGCAGCACCTCGACGATCACCTTGCCCGGTTTCCGCGCGAACCCGCGCCGCGGCCAGTAGAGCCCTGAGTTATGCGCGATCGGCACGCACGGCACGTCGAGCGCGCCATAGAGCGCCGCGATCCCCGGCTTGTAGTCGGCGCTCGCATCCAACGGCCGCCGTGTGCCTTCCGGAAAGATCACGACCTGCCTGTTGTCGGCGATCGCCGCTTTCGCATCCGCGATCAGCGAACGGATCGTCTTCGCCCCGCCCTCGCGATCGATCACGATCATCTTCGCCGACTTCGCATACCAGCCGTACCCCGGCACCCACAGCAACTGCCGCTTCATGACGATGGCGGGATCGGGAAACAGGACATGCGTCGCCACCGTCTCCCACATCGACAAATGCTTGGACGCATAGATCGCAGGCCCGTTCGGAATATTCTCCCGCCCACGCACCTCGTAATCCATGCCGGCGATATGCTTCAGCCCCCAAAAACTAACGCGCGCCCAAAGCGCCTGCCCGCGAATAGTCACGCGCCGCGGCATCAACAACGCCGGGATATAGGCAAGGTTGATCAGGACCGACCACGTCCAGAAGAAGATTTGGAAGAGAAGCGAGCGAAGGAAGGTCAAGCGGGTATCTCAACACTCGTGCGCTCGCCCACGCCTGCAGCGGCTAGTTTGCTCAGGACAAACACTCCCTTATCCGTCATGGCCGGGCTTGACCCGGCCACCCAGCCGCCTTCGCTAAAGCTACGGCGGCCCATGTTCAACTGCGAGCCCGCCGAAGCATTCTGCGTAGGCGGGTGGTCGCGCGTCAGCGTGACCGTGAAACACAATTGCGCCGCGAGTTTACTGATCATTCGAGTGAGTCTCCAGCGCGCACGGACGTGCGCGCACTGGGTGGCCGGGTCAAGCGCGGCCATGACGGAAATGGGGCAGGGGGCTCAATAACTCGTCGGCCCGTCTTGGCCCTGCGCCACGGAATCGCGCGGCGAGCCGGGTGCGCTTTCGATGATCGCCGACCGCGGCGGCGGCAGGGACTGCGTGCCGAACCGTGTCGCCACGGCCAACCGAACCGATGAGCCGATGAATTTCAGATACTCGCCCGCCAGCACGCCCGTCGTCTCCGGATCGCTCCACCATTCCGACAACCGCACCTGATCGGGAAACACGGGGTAGGCCACCAACTGCGTCCCCGGCAGCACCGCGCGCAACTCCATCATGCTGCGCGGCATGTGATAGCTGGCCGTCACGACGATCACCGAACGATAGCGATGCCGCCCGACCCATGACGCCGTCTCTTCCGCATTGCCGATCGTATCGGCCGCACTGCGCCCCAGGTCGATGCAGCACGACGACCGCGCCGACAGCTGCCCGACTGCCGCGAACAATTCCTCGCGCGACGTCCCCTCATGCACACCTGAAATCAGAAGCCGCTGCCCCTTGCCCTGATCGAGCAACTCGATGCCCGCCAGCAACCGCCCCTCACCACCGGTCAGCGCGACGATGCCGTCGGCATAGCCGGGGTCCGCGGACGCGCGGGGCAGGGACCAAACGAAAACGGGAAAGCCCAGCGCGGCGACGACAAACGCCGCCACGGCCACGCGAAACGCGAAGCCGGCCCATGCCAGACCAAGGGACTGCCCGGACTGCACCGGTACGTACTCCTTCGTGCAGCGACCGCTGTTACCGAGGCGCCAAGAGCGCCTCGACCGCCCCGTACAAGGAAACATAGACCGAGACCGGTAAAATGTCCTGCGGCAGCCCTTTTGCCTGGGTTTCCGCGCCTTTTCCGGTGCGCACCAAGAGGGGCGTGACCCCCGCGGCGCGGGCGGCCCGCAGGTCGCTCAACTGATCCCCGATCATGACCGCCTCGTGCGGCGCCAGTCGGAAATGTCCCAGCGCTTCCCGCAGCATGCCGGGACCCGGCTTGCGTCGATCGCTGGCCGCCCAGGGTGGATCCGTACACGTTAACAAAAGGTCTAGCTTTGCGCCCTTGGCCGCCAGCTCCACGCGAAGCTGGTGATGAATGCGCTCCAGCATCTCGGCCGAAATAATCCCGCGCCCGACAGCCGACTGGTTCGAGACCACCGCGACTTTGATCCCGGCCCCATTGAGTCGCGCACAGGCTTCCGCCGCCTGCGGGATCATCACGAGTTCGCCCGGGTGCTTGATGTAGTCCGCGCGGTCCTCGTTCAGGACGCCGTCGCGGTCCACCATCACGAGTTTCATGGCATGCGGCCAAGCACGCGCAGCACCGTGAACCGCGCCGTGTACATCGCGATGAGCCCGATCACGACGGGCACGAAGAAGAGCCAGATGTAATGCTGAGGCGCGGTCACGAACTGCGGCATGTACTGCGCCCCAACCGGCGCCTCGCGGCTGTCGACGAACAAACTGCTGCCGAGCAGCGTCGCGATCGCCAGCGTCAACCCGATCAAGCCGCCGCGCAAACCGAGCCACAAGAAATGCCGTTGAAACTCCGACGCGATGAACACGTCGCGCGCGCCGATCATATGCACGACCTCGACAATCTCGCGATGCGCTTGCAAACCCGCTTGCGTCGCGTAGATCACGATGGCGAGCGTTGCCACGCCGATGAGCAACAGCACCGCCCACCCAACGGCTTCCGACGACGCCGCAAATGAAGCCAGCTCTTCATTCCATCGTTTATGATCGTCGAGATGAGCGCCCGGAACACCATCGGCAAGCGCCTTGCCAAGCCCCTCGAGCTCAACCGCCTTGCCCGGCGTCAGCGTCACTTCGATGAGCTGCGGCACCGGTAAATCGCCGATTACATTGCCTTCGCCGAGCCACGGCTCGAGCAACTTCTCCGCTTCCGCACGTCCCAAAGGCTTCGCGGCAAAGATGCCGGGCCACTGCTGCACGAGGCGCAGCGCCTCCTTCATCTGATCTTCCGGCGAAATCTGCGGCGACGGTAGCAACTGCACCGTGACCGATCCCGACAACCCTTCGGTCCAGTCCGAAGCGAGCCGGGATAACGTCAACACCGCGCCCAGCGTCAAGCACGCAAGAAAGCTCATCACCGCCACGATCGTGTGCAGCGTCGCGCCCGAAGCGCTGTCGCCGGGCATCAATCCTGAAGAGGCAGTGTTCACGCGGATTTGGCCTCGGCAAGAACGGCATCGGCCGCATTTGCCGTCGTCAGCCGTCCTTCCGCAAGCCGGAAAAGACGCTGCGCCGGCACGCGCTCCATGATGCGCTGATCATGCGTCGCAATGAGGACGCTGGTGCCCAGCTTATTGAGCTCGATGAAAAGCCGCATGATGCGCCCGCCGATGTCGGGATCGACGTTGCCGGTCGGCTCGTCCGCCAGCAACAATTCGGGCTTCGCCACAACGGCGCGCGCAATGGCGACACGCTGCTTCTCGCCGCCCGACAACGTCGCGGGCTTCGCGTTTAAGCGATTGCCGAGACCCACCCACGACAGCAATTCTTCCACTTCCGCGCGATAACTCGACTCCAGTTCGTTCATCACCCGCCTCGGCAGTGCGACGTTTTCGAACACGGTGAGATGATCGAGCAGGCGAAAATCCTGAAACACGACGCCGATCCGGCGGCGCAGCGCCGGCAGCTCTTCACGCGGTGTGGTTGCAATCTCGCGGTCGAACATCCAAATCGCACCGCGCGACGGCCGCTCGGCGAGGTAGATAAGTTTCAACAGAGAAGTTTTGCCCGCCCCAGACGGTCCGGTGAGCAAATGGAACGATCCAGGCTCCAACGTGAACGAAACGTCGCGCAGAATCTCAGGCCCAAGCCCATAGCGCATACCGACGTTCTCGAACCGAACCACCAATTAATCCTTTTCAGTTAATGGGTTAGAACACGACCCTACGACCGGGCTTGCTTGCAGGTGCGAATGGGTTGTGCCAAAAGTCCAGAATCGACACGGGCAATAGCCTGGAATGATAATTACCTGCCCCCGCTGCGCAACTCGCTATCTGCTTGAAACCGGTGTCGTAAGACCGCCCGGCAGGCAGGTTCGCTGTGCGCGTTGCCAGCATACCTGGTTCCAGGATGCGCCGCTCGATTTGCCGACGCCCATCCCCGTTCCAATTGAAGAGCCGGAGTTCCCCGCGGGGCCGGTGACCGACAAGTCGCGCATGCTGCCGCCGCCCCCGGGCTCCATCGCACAGCCTCTGCCGCGCTTCGAGATCCCGCCGCCGCTGACGCACCCCTCGTCGCAGTCGTCCTCGCCGTCGCTGTCGATTCCGGGCTTGGGCATGAGCGACCGCATGCGCGCCCGTTCGCGCAGCATGGCGGGCATCTTTGCGCTGGTCGCCTTGGTCGCGGGCTTCCCGCTGATCTTCTTCTCGCTGCCCGAACAGATCGTGCAGCTCTGGCCCGAGTCGGCGAGCCTCTACGAATGGCTGGGCCAGCCGGTGAACGCCCGCGGCTTCAAAATCATCGCGACGCATTCGCAGGAGATGAACGGCTCTGTCCCCACCATCGCGATCAAGGGTCAGATCATCAACGAGACCGATCGCGAACTCGCCGTACCGAAGATCCGCCTCTCCGTGCGCGACAAGGACAAGAAGGAACTCTACCACTGGACCGTACTAGCCGATCAGCAACGCTTAGGTCCGCACGAAGAGGGCAGCTTCACCGCGCGCCTGGAAAGCCCGCCGCCCGCCGCCGCCGATTTGGAAGTTCGATTTGCCAAGGCGGGTGAGTAACGTGGCTCACTTGGAGCCCTTGTATCCCTCAGACGTGATCGCGACCCGCCTTGAATCGCTAAGCAGCGATATCGCGTCGCGCATGGCCCCCGACTTTGCGCTCGTCGCGATTCTGAAGGGCAGCTTCGTCTTCGCCGCCGACCTGATCAGGGCGCTGGCAAACCACCGCGCCAACCCCGAAGTCGATTTCATGACATTGGCAAGCTACGGCACGGGAACCGTTTCCAGCGGCACCGTTCGCCTGTTGCGCGATGTCGAAATCGAGGTTTCCGGCCGCGAAGTGCTGATCGTCGACGATATCTTGGACTCGGGCCGCACGATCGCCTACGCCCGCCGCCATTTGCTGGAACGCGGCGCCACCGCCGCCCGCGTCTGCGTTCTCCTGGACAAAACAGCAGGACGCACGCCTGATCACGCCGAACCTGCCGATTTTGTAGGCTTTTCCTGCCCGCCTGCCTTTGTCGTAGGCTACGGGATGGATCATGCGCATAAATTCCGTGGACTGCCTTTTGTCGCTATTCTAAGTGAACAAGCGACCCTGGGTACGGAGTGATGGCTAAAATCCTGATCGCGGAGAATGAACTGGCGCTCAGGGAATTTGTCGCCCGCGGGCTCGAACAACGTCGTCATAAGGTGACGATGGCCCAAGACGGTTCCGAAGCCCTCGAACACCTGAAGAAGACGAAATACGATCTTCTCCTCACCGACATCGACATGCCGATCATGGACGGCATCGCCTTGGCGCTCGCCGCCGGCCGCGACTATCCGAAGATGAAGATCATCATCATGTCGGGGCACGAACACCAAATCGAACGCGCCCACGGCCTAAGCGACCTCGTCTACCGCGTGGTCTCAAAACCCTTCACCATCGCCGGGATCTGCGCAACCGTCGACGACGTCCTAGCGACGAAGAAGGCGAAATAGTGGGTCAGCGTCCCATCTGCTTGGGATCATAGAAGAACGTCTCGGTCGCGATCTTATCGCCGCGCCACGTCTGCCAAGCGACCTCTTCCATCGAAGCTCCCGCCCCGCCCGCCTTGGGCACAAGCGTAAACCGCCACCGGATCACGACGCGGTCGCCGTCAACCAAAGGCGGCGCCAACAACTCGGTATCGACTCGCTCAACCCGCGAAAGCGCCTTAGCCTCGTGCGCCATCAACAGAGCGCGCCCCACACGCGGCGCACCCTGGTTCTCCTGCATCCAAGCATCGTCGGTGTACCAGTCGCGAATAGCGCCGACATGATCGCCACTGACAACTTGTGCGATGAAGGCCTCGACCGCTTGAAGGCTCGGCATCAGAACCGCCTGAGCAAGCGTTCGATATACTCAAGCTCCGGCACCGGACGCCCGCGTTCGGCCGCGCGCCGTTGCAGTTCTTCCAGAATCTCGCGCGCTTTCTGAATGTCGATCTTGTCCGGCACCTTCACCGAGTCGCCGAACGACGGCCCGAAGGAGGAACGCGGCCGCCCGAACGGATCCTCGTCTTCGCCCGCGCCTTGTCCGTCGCCGGTGCCCGTGCCTTGTCCCGCCATCTGCTGCAGCAATTGCTTCGCCAGCGCCTCGCCACCCTTGCGCATTTCGTCCAGCGCCTGCTGCTGACTGTCGCCGGCCGAGCCCAACTCGCCGGTGCCGAGTTGATCGGTGGCCTGATCCATCGCGTCTTGCGCGCGCATCAACGCCTTCGCGCCGTCCGAATCCGGCTTGCCGCCGCCCTTCTTGATGATGTCCGACAACTCGTCGCTGAGCTTGCCCTGATCGCCTTTGAGCGGTGAAGCCTTGCCCTCGCGATCGCCCGCTTCTTCGTTCGCCTGCTTCTCGCGGAACGTCTTGTCCATCAGCCCGCGCTGACGCGCCATGATCTGGCCCAACTTCTCGAGAGCCTCGGTCTGCGCCTTCTGCTCGGCCGTCATCTGACCGCCGCCCGGCGCCTGCAAATTCTCAAGCAAATTCTGCAGCTGCGCCAGCATCTGCTGCGCCGCCGCGCGCGAGCCCTGCCGCGACAGGTTCTGAATCTGCTCCAGCATCGACTGCAATTCCTGCGGCCGGATCACGCGTCCGCCGGGCATCTGCGGCATGTTCGGCTGATTCTGAGCGTTCTGCGCCATCGCCTTGACGGCGCGATCAATCGCCGCGCGCAACTGCGCCATCAGTTGCTCGATCTCTTCTTGGGGCGCACCGTTGGCCAGCGCCTCCATCAGTTTCTGCTGGATCGCGCGCAGTTCGGCCTGCGCTTGCGGCGCATCGCCCTGCTCGACGCGCATGGCGAGGTCCCACAGCAATTGCTGCGCGCCCGTGACTTCTTCGCCGGGCCGCGTCCGCGACACCATGTAGAACGCGGTGCGCAAACCCAGATAGACCCGCGCATCCGGCATGAACCGCTCCGGCGCAATCGACAGCGCGTCCAGCGCCTTGGCCACCAGCGGCGCCGACGACGCATCGCGCGCCAGACTGCGGCGCTGTTCGATCAAAGCCCGCGCCAGCGGTTGATTGAACTTCCGCTCCGGCAGCGTGACCTTCACCGGCTTCGACACGCCTTCGTGTCCTGCCTCATCCGTCGCGTGCAACGTGATGGTGACGGGCAGCCCCGCCCACACATGCGCGGTCAAATCCTTGAAGACTGTCGCGTCGCCGTCGCGCGCAGGCGCGGGCGGCAACGGCAGCTCGAACGTGATGGGTTCCGGCGCTTTGCGGTTCGACGGCGTCGGCACATGGTTCAACGAAATCCGCGCCTCGGCCGACGTCACGCCGTAGTCGTCTTTGACCAAATAGTTGAAGCGCAGCGATTGCGCCTGCGTGATCGCCAGCGGGCTCTTGAAGGAGATCGTCGGCTTCGTGTCGCCCTTGGTCGTAAAACGCCAGTTCGCCGCCTGCGAAGCATTCAGCGACACCCGCACCTGCATCGACGTGTCGATGAGAAGCTTCGCATCGCGCGCATCGCCGCCCGCGGGAACAAAATCCGCCCGCGCCTGCTTCGGCACCGATCCGCCAAATCCGTTGACGCGCAGCACGGCCGAAGCATCGCCATGCGTGCGTACGGTCAGCGTCGATCCTTGCGGCACGTCGATGGCCACGTTCTGCGTCGCCGTCTCGGACGTCAGATGCCGCGGCGGCTCGCCTGTATAGGACGGCGGTGTCACCCAAGCTTCAAAGGTCGCGGGCACATTCCCCTGCGCCAAACCCGGCGACATGGCAGCCGCCAGCCGCATCGGCACCTCGGACCAATTCGCGACGACCAGCGCCACGATCACCAGCACCATCGCAATCCGCAGCGCATGCGGGTCGCGCGCCGCGAGCGAAAGCTTCGGCCACGCAACGGTCAGCCGGTCGATGTGATGCATCACCCAGCGCCGGTGCGCATGCCACAGCCGCGCCGTGTCGTCGTCCGTGCCCGTCGCAGGCCGGTCTTCCAGCGCGCTCAACGGCCGATGCTGCAAGCCGCTCGACTGTTCCAAATGGCGCACGGCCTGATCGCGCGTCGGGACCGACGTCCGCTTCAGCGACCACATCACCGCCGCGACCAACGCACCGCACAGCGCCGTCAGAACGACGAGGTGCAGCCACGCCGGCAGGTAAACAAAAACGTTGGCAAGCGCGAGAATAAGGAACAACCCGACGACGCCGCCCGCGGGCCACAACACCGGCCACAGCCTCTCCGCGCCGAGCGACACCCAGCTCAGCAACACGCGCCGGTTCACCGCCAAGGGCAAGCCCGGCCGGTCATCGTCGTTCACGTTGTGCTCGTTACCGCTCACACATCACTCGAGGGCCTGAACACCCGTCGTCTCACAAGAGCCAGTCAGGCCAACGCTCTTGCGCGATCATTTCGTCGACAGTTTGGCGCGGTCTTGTGACCGCAAATTGGCGGCCCTTAACAAGCACTTCCGGTGCCAAGGGCCTGGCATTGTAGCTTGAGCCCTGAACCGCGCCATAGGCGCCTGCAGTCAGTATGGCCACCAGATCGCCTGCCGAAAGCGGCGGCAGTTCACGATCCCGTGCGAACAAATCCGCGCTTTCGCACACGGGTCCGACGACATCGTAAACCCTACGTTGAGCGCCTTTGGCTTCCTGCACCGGCACAATGTCGTGCCACGCATCGTACATGGCCGGCCGGATCAGATCGTTCATCCCCGCGTCCAGGATGATGAATTCTTTTTCATCGCCCTTCTTCACCGTGATGACCTCGGCCACGAGGATTCCCGCATTGGCAACGATCAGACGTCCGGGTTCCACAACCAGCTGCGCGTCCAGACCACCCAGCGCCTCCCGCACGACCGCGCCATAGCTCGCCGGATCCGGCGGCGCCGGCCCGTCCTGCCGGTAAGGCACGCCAAGCCCGCCGCCGAAATCGATCCGCGAAATCTTGTGCCCGTCCGCGCGCAGTGTTTTCACGAGCCCGACAAGTTTCACGAACGTCTGCCGGAAAGGCTCAAGCTCGGTGATCTGGCTGCCGATATGCGCAGCGACGCCGATGGCCTCAAGGCCGGGCAGGGTGGCTGCATGTGCATAGGCGCCACGCACGCGCGACCAGCCGACGCCGAATTTGTTCTCGGCCTTGCCCGTCGAAATCTTCGCGTGCGTCTTGGCGTCGACATCCGGGTTGACGCGCAGCGCAAACTTCGCCCGAACGCCCTTGGACAGCGCGACCTCGTTCAGGACATCGAGTTCGTATTCGCCCTCGACGTTGAACTGAAAGATGCCGGCATCCAGCGCCGCCGCGATCTCCACCCGCTTCTTGCCGACGCCCGAAAACACGATCTTCGACGCCGGCACACCACCAGCCAGGGCCCGCTTCAACTCGCCGACCGAGACAATGTCCGCCCCGGCGCCCAGCGCCGCCAGCGTCTTGATAACCGAAAGGTTCCCGTTCGCCTTCACCGCATAGGCGATCAATGTGCCTTTCGGCACCGCACTTTCAAACACCCGATAGTGGCGTTCGAGTGTCGCTGACGAATAACAATAGAACGGGGTTCCCACCGCAGCCGCGATTTCCGCCACCGGCACATCTTCGGCGTACAAAACGCCATTGCGATAATCGAAGTGGTTCATCGTATCCTAGGGGTGCTTCGGCCGCTCCACGGGTGTACGGAATTTCCCATGCGTTCGCCACAGCTCCAGTCTGCCATCGAACAGGTTTACGCCGAATTCCACGGCCCAAAGCCGCGCACGATCGAAGGCTGCCCCTGCTGTACGGACCCGGCGTCGGCCTGCCGCCTCCTCGCCAAAGATCTGCGCCAACTCGCGCCCAAGGACCTAAGCCAATACGCGGCCTCCGTACTCCTGACGATGGGCGACGAGCGCGACTTCAACCACTTCCTCCCGCGGCTGCTCGAGATCGCGAGCGGCGAAGATTGGTGGCCGCCGCCGCCCGTCCTGCTGGAGAAACTGAAGCTCGCGCATTGGCACAACTGGCCGCAGCATCGTCGTGCCGCCGTCAAGCAGGTCATCGACCTCTGGTTTGCGGACTGTCTCGACGCCGATCACGAAGGCGCCGATATCGACGATCTCTTATGCGGGATTGCGCGCGCCGACCTGCCGCTCGACGAATATCTCGACATACTGGGAAAGCGCCCCGAAGACCTGCACGCATTCTTCGACATTCACGCGCCGACCTACATCAGGCGCGGCCGACTGGGCACGGCCTTCTGGAAGACCAACACAGTCGGCGAACTGGCGGTGCTGGACTTCTTCAGTGCCCCCGCCGTCCAAGACCAAATCGATCGCTGGTTATAGGAAGAGTGAAACGCTCGGCTTCGGCGGCTCAAGCGGGCCCTTCTTGCCGCAGGCCGAAACGCCCAAGCCCGCGATCAACGCCGCGACCACCATCAAACGCATGATCATTTGAGCTTCTCCTGCCAATAGCGAACCTGTTCGCGGACCTGCGCCGGCGCCGTACCGCCGAAACTTGTACGGCTGGCGACCGAGGCGTCCAATCCCAACACCGACTGTATATCGGCGGTGATGCCGGGCTCAACCGATTGCAACTCTTTGAGGCTGAGATCGGCAAGACCGCATTTGCGCCCTTCCGCCAGCGCCACGATCCGCCCCGTGATGTGGTGCGCCTCACGGAACGGCTTTTTCAGCACGCGCACCAGCCAATCGGCCATATCGGTCGCCGTCGAAAACGCCTCGCCCGCGGCAGCCCGCATCGCCTCTTCGTTGGCCGTCATGTCCTCGACCATGCCCGTCATCGCGGCGAGCGCCAGCGCAGCCGAGTCGGTCGCATCGAACACCGCCTCTTTGTCTTCCTGCATGTCCTTGGCATAGGCGAGCGGCAGCCCCTTCATCACGCCAAGCAGCGTCATCAGCGAACCGGTGACACGTGCGCACTTCGCCCGCACGAGTTCCGCCGCATCCGGATTGCGCTTCTGCGGCATGATCGACGACCCGGTCGAAAACGCATCCGACAACCGGATGAAGCGAAACGCTGGCGAACTCCACAGCACGACTTCTTCGGCCAGCCGCGACAGATGCGTCGCCATGATGGCGCAAGCGCTCAGATACTCGAGCGCGAAGTCGCGCGACGACACCCCGTCCAACGAATTGCGCATCGGCCCCGCAAAGCCCAACTCGCGCGACGTCGCCTCGCGGTCGAGCGGAAACGATGTCCCCGCCAGCGCCGCCGACCCCAGCGGGTTCTCGTTCACCGTGGCCCGCGCCGATGCAAACCGCGCCCGGTCCCGCGCCGCCATCTCGACATAAGCCAGCAGATGATGCCCGAACGTAATCGGCTGCGCTGTTTGCAGGTGCGTAAAGCCCGGCATCACCGTCGCCGCATGAGCTGCCGCTTTCGCCACCAGCGCGCGTTGAAACGCCAACAAGCCAGCGTCCATGGAATCGATCGAGTCGCGCACCCAAAGCCGGAAATCCGTCGCCACCTGATCGTTGCGCGAGCGGGCCGTGTGCAGCCGCCCCGCCGCGTCGCCGATGAGGTCCTTCAGCCGGCTCTCCACGTTCATGTGGATGTCTTCCAGGCCCCGCGAAAACGTGAACTTGCCCTGATCGATCTCCGCCTTGATCGCGTCCAACCCGCCTATAATCGACTGCGCGTCCGCCTGCGAGATTATGCCGCGCCCGGCCAGCATCCGGGCATGCACTTTCGAGGCGGCGATATCTTGGGCATAAAGGCGCTTGTCGAAATCGATGGAGGCATTGATCGCCTCCATGATAGCGGCAGGTCCCCGGGCAAACCGTCCGCCCCACATCTCGTTGGTCGTCATCAGGTCACTGGTCCGAATGGCAAGAAAGTCGATCGTTGAATGACCACCAGTTGGCGTTGGATTGCGGTCATCCTCGTCGGCGCCATTGTGGCGGCAGCGACCTTTGCCGTCTACATGCTGTCCGGTCTTAACGATGAAGAGGTCCCGGACAAACTGGGCAGCATCGACAACTTCATCGCCGCGCGCGAAATAAAGCCCGCACCCCTCCTGACCTTCCTTGATGAAGAGGGCACGAAAGTCACCCTCGAAAAATTCCGCGGCAAGATCGTGGTGCTGAACCTCTGGGCGACCTGGTGCACGCCCTGTGTCGCCGAAATGCCGATGCTCGATCGTTTGCAGCAGCAGCTCGAAGGCGTGGGCGTCGTGGTCGTCGCGCTCTCGATCGACCGCGGCGGACCCGACGTCGTGCGCGAATTTTTCGATGAGCATGAGATCACGCATCTAGGCGTCTACGTCGACCCGACGATGCGCGCCCAAAGCGACGTGAGCGCCATCGGTCTGCCCACGACCATCATCATCGACCGCGAAGGCAACGACCGCGGCCGCATCGTCGGCCCCGCCGAATGGGACGACGCCGAAGCCGCCGACCTCGTCCTCAAAGCCAGCGCACCGTTGAAATAGACGCCATGGCAGCCTCCGCCGAACTCACCCAATCGATCTTCGACCTGACCAGCGCCGCCGGTGCGCAATTCTTCGCCATGCTGCTCGGCGCCTTCCTCGCCAGCCTCGGCGGTTTCTCGGTCGCTTGGGTGCTGGATCGCATGGAGCGCAAGCGTCAGGAGCGCTCGATCGCGCTCGTCTGTCTCGACCTGCTGACATCGCTCGGCGTGCTGACCAAGCTGGCCGAGGGCGCACGCGGCCGCGGCGACCCGTACGGCCCGCTCACCGTCCGCCTGGTGCGCAGTTGTCTACGCGATCTCGAAGTTTACGAGCGCAACCGCGAACGCGTCGCCGATATCTCCGATCCCGTGCTCCGCGCGGAAATCTACGAATGCATGGCGCGCTTGCTGATGTCCATCGAAGGTATCCTGAACGAGACCGACATCATCACCGCCACGACCGAAACCATCGAAGCGGCGCGCGAACGCGGTGACGCGGCAAAGGCCGAGGCGCTGGAGAACCAGTGCCAACAGCGCGCGATCCGCCGCGACGCGTCGTTCGACTTCATGGTTGAGACCGCGCACGAATTCGGCGGCCCGCTGTCGGCGAAGCTGCGTATCGTCGCAAAATCCGAGGCGCAGAACCTGTCGCGAATAGTCGACACCGGCGCGCCGTCGCCCGCGCCCATCCCGCCCGCGACTTAGGCCGCGCCCATCGCCGAGTCGAGCGTCGTCCACATGGCGGTGCAATCGACGACTTGGTTCAGCGCCTGCGCCTTGTCGATCGCCATCACGGTCAGCCCCGCTTCGATGGCCTGAAACGGCGACACCGGAAACTCCGCCTCATTGGCAAGCGCCGCCATCAAATCGCGCGCCATGGCGACGTCAGCGCCGTTGTGATCGCTCTCCGACACGCTGAACTGCTTGCGATAAGGCGCGCCCGTCTCCATCGTCCGCCGCCACATCAGCGTGTTGCGCACGAGATCGGCGATCAACGTCCCCTCGGTCCCCGCGACGTACCAACGCCGCTCGCGGAGCGACGTCATGCTGTTTGAGTGGAACGACAAATGCACGCCGTTCGCGTAACCGACAATCGCGGTCTGATGATCCGTGACGTTCGCGTCGGTCAGGAAAGCGTCGGGCACGGCGCCCCATCCGCCCGGCCACATCTCGAACGCCTCGTTGCCGTCCGTATAGACGCGCACCGCAGGCTCTCGATCGGCGCGAAAAATCCCACGCCCGCCAAAGCTCGCCACACGCTGCGGCCGCGCCCCCGCGATCTCGCTCAAAATGTCGAAGTCGTGGCACACCTTGTCGAGCATAAACGATCCGCCCCACTCGCGCTTGCGCCGCCAATTGCGCGCGAGATAGGCGCCATGCTCCGGCGGCAAATGTTCCGTCGCATCGATCGAAACGATCTGCCCCAGATGCCCTTCGTGCACGACATCCAAAATCTCGCGAACGATCGGCGCCGACCGCATGACAAGCCCGACGAACAACGGCGGCGTCTCCTCCGTCGAAAGCCGCTGCGCCAGCGCATAGGACTCGTTCTCGGTCTTGACGATCGGCTTCTCCGTAAACACCGGCGCCCGCCCGTAAAGCGCCAGCATGAGATGTTCCGCATGCAGATGATTGGGCGATCCGATCAGCACGAGATCGTGCGGCCCCGACGTCAGTAGCTGTTCGGCGCTGCGATAGGCTTCGCCGGTCGAAATTCCCTCGGCTTGCAGGCGCTCAAGCCCGACGGGCTCAGGATCGAAATAGCCGTCGAGTTCGAATTCCGCGCTGGCCGTCTTCAGCGCCGACAGAACCGCCGCAATCCGCTGCCCGAGGCCTATGACCGCAAACCGCATCGGCCGCGTCACATTTCAAGCCGCGGGCAGCCGACGCGCAGCATGTTGCCGTTGACGTCGACAAGCACGAACTCAGGCACGCCCCAAGGCTTCTGCTCGATTGGCATCAGCTTTCCCACGCCCGCAGCCGCGAACGCGCGATACGTGCCTTCAAGATCGTCGACGTAGATGTAGCAGGTGTGATCCCGGATCGTGCCGTCGATGCCGGGCGCCTCGAAGAACTGCAGCTGCACGCCGTCGCGGATCATGAACAGGAACGAATCCGGCGGCGGCTGATCGTGCGCGCAGACAAAGCCCAGCTTCTCGTAGAACGCACGCGTCTCGGCGGGGTCGCGCATAGGCATCGTCGGAACGGCAAAGTCAGGCATAAATCACCACCAAGACCGATAAAGAATTAGCCCTTCCCGCGTCGCCGAGGGAAGGGCCAAAAATCACAGCCGATGCTTGGAAAGGATTACCGCGTCGGAACGGGCTTTTCGCCGCGATAGTCGTAGAATCCGCGCTTGGTCTTCTGACCCAGCCACCCGGCCTCGACGTACTTCACGAGGAGCGGGCAGGGGCGGTACTTCGAGTCCGCGAGGCCTTCGTACAGCACCTGCATCACCGACAAACACGTGTCGAGACCGATGAAGTCGGCGAGCTGCAGCGGCCCCATCGGATGGTTCGCGCCAAGACGCATGGCCGTGTCGATCGCCTCCACCGTTCCCACGCCTTCATACAGCGTGTAGACGGCCTCGTTGATCATCGGCAGCAAGATGCGGTTGACGATGAAGGCCGGGAAATCTTCCGAGTTCGCCGATGTCTTGCCCAGCTTCTTGACCAAGGCCTGCACCGACAGGAACGTCTCTTCCTCCGTCGCAATGCCGCGGATCAGTTCGACCAACTGCATCAGCGGCACCGGATTCATAAAGTGCAAGCCGATGAACCGCTCCGGCCGGTCCGTGACCGAGGCCAAACGGGTGATCGAAATCGACGACGTGTTCGACGCGATCATCGCCTGCTTCGACAGCCTGGGACAAAGATCGACGAAGATCTGTTTCTTCAGCTTCTCGTCCTCGGTCGCCGCCTCGATGGCAAGATCGACGTCGCGGAACGCGTCCAAAGACTTCGCGGGCTGAATGTTGTGCATCGCGCGGTCTTTGTCGGCATCCGTGATCTTGCCGCGCGCCACCTGGCGCGAGAGATTCCCGGCGATGATGTCGAAGGCCGCTTCGATCCGCTCAGCCTTCACGTCGTTGAGCAACACGGTGTAGCCCGCAAGCGCACACACATGGGCGATACCGTTGCCCATCTGCCCTGCGCCGATCACGCCGATACGTTCGATATTCATGGCACCTATCTCGCGCTCGCACGGGCTGAAATGCCCTATGCGGCTAGAAGTTGATGTGACCCCGGCCCGTTCTGCCCTTGCCCCTAATACCCTTGCTTCTTCAGCTCTTCATCCAACTCCGGCACCGCCTTGAACAGGTCGGCGACGAGGCCGTAGTCGGCCACTTGGAAGATGGGGGCTTCTTCGTCTTTATTGATCGCAACGATGACCTTCGAATCTTTCATACCCGCCAAATGCTGAATGGCGCCTGAAATACCGACGGCGATGTAAAGTTCCGGCGCGACCACCTTGCCGGTCTGCCCGACCTGATAATCGTTCGGCACAAACCCCGCATCGACCGCCGCACGGCTCGCGCCGACAGCAGCCTTCAGGCGATCGGCGATCTTCTCCAGCAGATGGAAGTTCTCACCCGACTGCATACCGCGCCCGCCCGACACGACGACGCGCGCCGACGCAAGTTCCGGACGCTCCGATTTCGACAACTCGTCTTTCACGAACTCCGAAACGCCTGGCCCCTTCGCCGCGCCGATCGTCTCGACAGCAGCCGAGCCATTCAGCTCAGCCGCCTTGAACGCCGTCGAGCGCACGGTGATGACCTTCTTGCCCGCACCCGCCTGCACCTGCTGCAGCGCGTTGCCGGCATAGATCGGCCGCGTAAACGTGTCCGGCCCGTCGACCGAAATGATCTCCGAGATTTGCGGCACGTTGAGAGCGGCGGCCACCCGCGGCATGAAATTCTTACCGCTGGTCGACGCTGGCGACAGCACCGCGTCGTACTTACCGGCAAGTTCGACGACGAGTGCCGCCATGTTCTCGGCCAACTGCTGCGCATACTGCGCATCGTCGGCGAGCAGAACCTTGCCCGCACCGGCGATCTTCGCCGCCGCGTCGGCGACAGCCTTCGCGTTATGACCCGCAACCAGAATGTCGACAGGCGAGCCTAACGCCTTCGCGGCCGTCATGGACTTCACCGTCGAATCTTTGAGCGACGTATTGTCGTGCTCGGCGATCAGAAGAACGGCCATCAGATAACCCCCGCTTCGTTCTTCAGCTTGTCGACCAGTTCCTGAACCGTCTTCACCTTTGTCCCGCCTTTGCGCTTCGGCGGCTCGGTCACCTTCAGGACCTTCAGAAGCGGCGCGGGATCGACGCCGTAATCCGCCGGCGACTTCTCGTCGATCGGCTTCTTCTTCGCCTTCATGATGTTGGGCAGCGACGCATAGCGCGGCTCGTTCAAACGAAGGTCGGTCGTGATGATCGCGGGCAAGTTCAACCGCAACGTCTGCAAGCCGCCGTCGACTTCGCGCGTCACTTCCGCCTTGCCGCCTTCGACGACGACCTTCGACGCGAACGTGCCTTGGCCCCAGCCCAAAAGCTGGGCCAGCATCTGCCCCGTTTGATTGCTGTCGTCGTCGATCGCCTGCTTGCCCAGGATGATGAGCTGGGGCGACTCCGCCTTCGCGATGCCCGCCAAAATCTTGGCGACCGTCAGCGGCTCGACCTCATGGTCGACCTTCACCAGGATGCCGCGATCGGCGCCCATGGCGAGAGCGGTGCGAATGGTTTCCTGTGTGGCCTGAGGCCCCACCGACACGGCGATGATCTCCGTGACGACGCCCTTTTCCTTAAGCCGGATAGCTTCCTCGACGCCGATTTCGTCGAACGGATTCATCGACATTTTGACGTTGGCAAGATCGACGCCGGTTTGATCGGCTTTCACGCGAATTTTGACGTTGTAATCAACGACGCGCTTGATCGGTACAAGCACCTTCATCAGGCAGTTCTCTCCGCTGGAATGGGGCCGCGCTTTGTGGTGGGTCGCGCAATGCCCTCAATGATATTCGTGTAATTGTGCGGTGCACAAATTACGTGCAACCGTGAAACGTGTCAACGAAACTGGGACCGTTAAGCTTGCCAGGTGCCAAACGCCTGTGGGCGAGCGGCCCCGCTCGCGGGACCGCCCCCTGCACAGAGTTTAGACGCGCTTAACGTTCGGGCGCTCCCCCGAACAGTGGCTGATCGCTGCGCTTGAACAGTCCGACCAGGATGACCCCCGCGGCAAAGCCGCCCAGATGGGCCCACCACGCGGTTCCATCCTGGATGTCGTAGACGACGAAGAAGATCTGCGTCGCGACGAACGCCCCGATCACCACCCACGCCGGCAGCTTCAGCGGCAGCCGCATGAAGGCCAGCGACCACATCTTCACGCGCGGATAGAGCATGATGTAGGCGCCGATAATGCCCGACGTCGCGCCGGACGCCCCGATCAGCGGCGCGTCCGATCCGACATTCATGGCCACATGCGCGAGCCCCGCCGCGATGCCCGTCAGCAGGTAGAAGATCAGGAACTTGATCGACCCCATGGCGTCTTCGACATTGTCGCCGAAAACCCACAGAAACAACATGTTTCCGATCAGGTGCCACCAGTCGCCGTGCAGGAACATGTAGGTGATGAGTGTCGCTTCGGGCGGCAGCCCCGCGAAGTCGACGGGAATCCGCGCACCGTCCACGAGGGCCGCGGGCACGACCCCCGCCATCTGCGCGACGCCCATCAGGCCCGCTTCGCCCAGCGAATCCTGCCAGATGAAGACGATCGTGTTGATGACGATCAACCCGACGGTCACGAACTGAAACCAGATGAACTTGAGCGGGTTGTCGTCTTTAAGCGGCAGAAAAACCATGGATGCCTCGGAGAGGGTTTACCGGAACAGGCCAAACCATATCCGACGCGTCGTCCACACGCGAACGCCGAACCGCGCCGCACCGGAAACGAGGGTTTTCCTAGACTTTCAGGTGCGTCCGCACGTCGTCGAGCACCCGAAGCCAGTTGTCGACATGCCGCTTCAGATTCGCGGTCGTCACCCCGTCTCTGATGTTCACCGAGTAGTCGAACATGAACATCTTGCCGTCCTTGCTCAGGTAAGCGCGGCCGAAGACGAATTTTTGATTGTAGACGTTGGCGGAATCGACGCCGGCGTTCTTGGCCAAGTCCCACTGCGCCAGAAACTGAAGATTGTTGCAGCGCCGTTTGTCTGCGCCCGTACCCGTGCAGTCGTACATATTGACGTAGAACTCGGTCCCCTTCGGCGTCTTCGCCGACAGCCAAGGGTCTTCATCGGACGTCGTCGAGTCCTTCACCGTCATCCCGTGCGACGCCAGAATCTCGACCAACTCGCCGCGCGTGATGCCGCCTTCCATCAGCTTGACCTTCGCCGCCGGCGCCGCCGCGAGCGCGGCACCGGTCAGGCCAAGCGCCGCAACGACTGCAATGAGCAACGACTTGAGCATGAAATGATCTCCGCGACACCGGACGACAAGGCGGCGAAATGTAATCCCGCACGCCGCAATTTCAACTGACGCAAAGTTTAAGTGCGATTGGCGCCGGGCACCCAAAGCACGTCGCCACCCGCGCTCAAATTGGCGAACCGCGCCGCGACGAACAGAAAATCCGACAAGCGGTTCGCGTATTTCACCGCCGTTTCGCCCACAGGCTCGCTCTCCGCAAGCTTGACGATCAGCCGCTCCGCGCGCCGGCACACCGTACGCGCAACGTGAAGCTGTGCCGCCGCCGCCGTGCCGCCGGGCAGGACAAAAGAGCGCAGCGGCTGCAGTTTCTCGTTCATCGCGTCGATTTCGCGCTCAAGCCGGTCGACCTGCGGCTGCGCGATACGCAGCGCTTTCGCCGCCATCTCGCTGCCGTCGTCGGGCACGCACAAATCGGCGCCGAGATCGAAGAGATCGTTCTGCACCCGCGCCAGCATCAGATCGAGGTCACCCGATGCATGCAGGCGCGCCACGCCCACGCACGCATTCGTCTCGTCGACAGTGCCATAGGCTTCGATGCGCGGATCGTACTTCGCCACACGCTTGCCGGTGCCCAGCGCCGTGTCGCCCTTGTCGCCCGTGCGCGTATAGATGCGGTTCAAAACGACCAAGACATGCCTCCGTTACGGCGTCGGACCTTTGCCAAAGAAGTAGAGCACGGCCATGATGATCACGATGGCGGCAAGCTGCGCGACGATACGCAGCCGCATGATCTTGTTCGAATAGCTGCGCGCGAAATCGCCGCCGCGAAAAAGGCTGTAGAGCCCGACCAGAAGCACCAGGGCGACGATGCCCACGGCGACGGCGACAAGGATTTTTCCCTCAAGCATGGGCCAACTGATAGCACGTTTTGCGACCGATCAAGGCCCCGGAAAAAACGCCTCCGTCCGCCCCGAAACATAATAGGCGCCAAGCCCGATCCACTCCTTGGCCGCGATATCCGTGCGCCGAAGCCCTTCGCTCGCAAACGCAAACGGCCGAAGCATCGACGTCGCACCGACGGTCCGGAAGTCGACGGGATAAGCAACGACCTCAAACCCCGCCGCCCGAAACACACCCATCGAACGCGGCATATGAAACGCCGACGTCACCAGCAACCATCGCTCACCGGCCTTGGGCGCGGCCAGCTCTTTGGCGTAAACCGCATTCTGAAACGTGTTCAGCGACCGCCGCTCATACAACACGCGCCCGCGCTCAAGCCCCAGTTCGCCGATCGTATTCTCAAGCAGCGTCGCTTCGGCCGTCGCGTCGGGCGTAAACTCGCTGCCGCCGCCCGCATAGACGATCTTCGCGTTCGGATACCGCCGCGCCAAATCGCCAAGCGCCACGATCCGCTCGCCGGTCTCGTTCAACGCCATCTGCCCATGCACATTCGTCGCTTCGGTATCGAACGTGCCCCCCAACACGACGACACCAGCGATCGACGCACCGTCATCGACGAACACCGGAAAGCGCTCCTCAAGCGGCCACATCAAGGCATTCCCGACCGGCAACAACCCCGCCGCCAGTAACGCGACAAGAGCACCGGCCGTCAGTCGCCACCCGAGCTTCGCATAGCGCGTCCAAGCCAAAGCAACGCCCACCAACGCCAACGTCAAAAGCGCGTTGGACGGCGTGAGAAAGAACCAGACGATCTTGGAAACGAAATAGAACATGCGCGATCACCCTCGCGCGGGACTGTCAGTCCGCAGCGGCCGTCCCGGCAAGCAACGGCCGTCACATCAATCCAAGCTTAGTTCGCGTCTTCGAGCAGCCGGCGCGCGATCACCTGCGCCTGAATCTCCGCTGCGCCCTCGAAAATGTTGAGGATGCGCGCATCGCACAGCACGCGGCTCACCGGATACTCGAGCGCAAAGCCGTTGCCGCCGTGGATCTGCACCGCATTGTCGGCGGCGGCCCACGCCACGCGCGCGGCCAGCAACTTCGCCATGCCCGCCTCAAGGTCGCACCGCCGCCCCGCATCCTTCTCGCGTGCCGCAAAGTACGTGATCTGCCGCGCGATCATGATCTCGACCGCCATCATCGCGATCTTGTTGGCAACGCGCGGGAAGCCGAAGATCGCCTTGCCGAATTGCTGGCGCTCCAAGCCATAGCGCAAACCCAAATCCATTGCCGACTGCGCGACGCCGATCGCCCGCGCCGCCGTTTGAATGCGCGCGGATTCAAACGTCACCATCAGCTGCTTGAAGCCCTGCCCCTCTTCGCCGCCCAGCAAATTCGCGTGCGGCACCTCGAACCCGTCGAAGCCGATCTCGTATTCCTTCATGCCCCGATAGCCCAGCACGCGGATCTCGCCGCCGCTCATCCCCTTCACCGGAAACGGCTTGGCGTCCGTACCGCGCGGCTTCGGCGCGAGGAACATCGAAAGGCCCTTATACCCCGGCGCATTCGGATTGGTGCGCACCAGCAAGGTCATCACATCGGCGCGCGCCGCGTGCGTGATCCACGTCTTGTTGCCGGTCACCGTCCACGTATCGCCGTCACGCACCGCACGCGTGCGCAGCGAGCCCAAGTCCGATCCCGTGTTCGGTTCGGTGAACACCGCCGTCGGCAGAATCTCGCCCGACGCAATCTTCGGCAGCCAGTACTCTTTCTGCGCCGCCGTCCCGCCGCCCAGGATCAGTTCGGCCGCAATCTCCGACCGCGTACCCAACGAGCCGACGCCAATATACCCGCGCGAAAGCTCTTCCGACACGACGCACATCGCCGTCTTGCCGAGTCCCGCGCCGCCGAACGTCTCCGGAATCGTAAGCCCGAAAACACCAAGCGCACCCATCTCCTCGACGACCGAGAACGGAATAAGCTCGTCCTTCAAATGCCAATCGTGCGCGTGAGGTACGACGCGATCGAGCGCGAACTTTCGAAATTGATCGCGCACCAACGTCATCTCATCGTCGAGCCCGATCTCGCCGAACGTAACGGCGTTGGGGTTCGCAGCGATGAGGCTCGCAAGCTCGGCCTTCACGCGCTGGTCAAGCCCATGGGCGATAAGGTCGGCCACCGCACCCGAGGTGAAGCGCGCGATGTCCGCCTGCGCAATGCCCACATCGCCAGGCCGCACCATCTCGCCTTGGCTCATCGGAATGCCGCCCGCGATCTGCGCGCAGTACTCGCCGAACGCCGCGCCCAGCAGCAGCCGCTCGAAGGCGCCGAACTTGCCGCTCGCCTCAAGCCGCTCCGCCCAACCGTGCATCTGACGCAGCGCCTCGACATAGGTCGCAAACCAAGCGAACCCGTGCGCGGCATGCTGCGCCTTGTCGACGCTTCCCGCCGCGGCGACGGCAGCGCGCGCGCCGGCCTTGGCCTTCATCTCGAGAGTCTCCGCGGCGGTCACCGCGGCGCGGGTCAAGGGAAGCAAGGTTTTGGCGGTCGAAAGGGGCATGGTGGTCTCGGTCGGGGAAAGGATGCCGCACTGCAGCAGGCGCCCAACCTAAAACGCGGCACGCACGCTGTCACGTGTCGGTAAGCGCAAAGCGCAGCGGCTAAATGCCAAGCAGCGACAGCGCGTAAACCACAAAGAACCGAAGCACCAGCCAGCCGAGATAAAGCGCCACCGCCGACGCCACCAGCCCCGCCAGCAGCAGCAGCCCATCGCGCTCGATAATGGCAATCGACATAAAGACGATCGCCATGCCCGGCGGAAAATTCGTGCCAGGGCCGGGCAGGGCGATGACGAGCGCCAGAACAAACACCAGAAGCCCAAGCAACCGGTCGCCCGCGCCGCCGACCAAGAACGTGAGGCGTGGCCGGCAAATACGCTCGATCCAACGCATGACCGGCTTGCCGCGAACCAGCACATTTTCAAGATCGGCGCGCGTAAGTTCGCGATCGGCGATGAACGCCGGCAGCCACGGCGTCCGATAGCCGGCAAACATCTGCAAGCCGAAGAACAGCAACGGAATGGACGTGATGGTCGCGAGCCCCGGAATGATCGCGATCGCGCTCAGCAGGCCGAACAGCAGAAGCGCAAACCCCCAGCTGCGCTCGCCCAGCGCATTCATCAGGTTCTGAATACTGATGCGCTCGCCCGGATAGGTCCGCACGAGTTCGATCAAAACGTCGGAGGCGGAACGATTGTTAGCGTCGCTCATCGGTGCTCAAAAACTCAATCGCATCACGGGCCGCTTCGCGTCATCGCGAACCACGGCGAAGCCAAGGCGAGCGTACGTGCTTTCGGACCCGTTCCACAACTCATCCGCGTCGGCCGCGCCGCGCTTGGGATACGCATCGACGCTCCGCGCCCCGCGCAACCTCAGGTCTCCCAGGATCATCTCCAGCGCTTCCGTAGCGACGCCCTGCCGGCGAAAAGCGGGGAGCACGACAAAGCACCCGATCATCCACGCGTCGTCGTCCGGCGCCGCATCGAACAGCGCCACCAGCTTGGGAAACGCGTCGCGCTTCCAGGCCTGACACCAACCGGCGAGGTGGTCGTCGCGATAGATCAAATAGCCGTCGTGAATGTTGGCCTCAAACAGGCCGCGTCGAACGCGCTCGTTCTCGTCGACGGTCCGCTCGCTCCACCCCGCCCACGACGGCACCCACCACGCGACGCATTTGCATGGGCCGTCGGCGTGCACGCGGTGGAACGCGTCCTCGTTCGCGGACGAAAGTCGTTTAATCGCGATGACTGACGGCGTGCTCACGCCGCCGATACTAGCGCCGTTTGCGGCGGACGTACGGCACAAAAAAGCTCCCCGCACTTGCGGGGAGCCAGTTGCCTCAGCGGTTCTTAGAAATGCTTGAGATTGATCGCCGCCACGCCGACCGCCAGATTGACCCCGGTGTCGCCTTCGACGCTCAACGGCTGCAGCGTGATGGACTTGTCCAGCCCGCCGACCAACACCTTGGCGCCCGCGCCGACGCCGACCGCGACACTCGCCGAGGCACCCGCGTAGTTGCCCTCAAGCGCGTCTTTACCGACGTCCGACGTCGGAGCGAGCACCGCCCAAACCATGGTCGCGCCGTCGCTATAGCCAAGGTCGACGCCGACCTTCTGGATGTCGCCGTAATAGCGCTCGGGCTTGCCCTTCGTGGGCGAGTACGAACACTCGAGAGCCTTGGTCGAGCCGATGACATAGCTCCAGCCTGGCTCGACCTTGCAGGTCAGCATGCCGACCTTCACGCCGGCGCCGGCCGCTTGCGCGGGCATCGCGAAGGCAAAGCCGGTAACGATGGCGGCCGCACTGGCCGTCAAAAGCAGTTTGTTCAACATGGGAAAATTCTCCTCGAATACGAGCGCCGAAGGGGCACGGTTTCGCGCCTGCCGAAAGGCTCGGCGTCCGGTGAGAACGTGCGGGAGTCTGCGGAGGTTCCTGGATCCACGCAAACGTGCGACCGATGCCGCAGCGATTAACGCTGCGGCATATCGCGTGAAACGATGAGGAACTTGAAGCTTAGCGCTTGCCGGCTTCGACCACGTCTTCGAACGTGCGCATACCGGTGCGCTGCGCATTGACCAGCACCGCCATGTTGCCCGGCAGATGCTCGTTCTTCCACATCTTGGTGTGCGCCTTGGGAATGTCGTTCCAAGAAAACACTTCCGACATGCACGGATCGATGCGCCGCTCGACGACCAGACGATTGGCTTGGCTTGCCTGCTGAAGATTCGCAAAGTGCGAACCCTGAATGCGTTTCTGGCGCATCCAAACATAGCGCGCATCGAACGTGATATTGTAACCGCTGGTGCCGGCGCAGAACACGACCATGCCGCCCCGCTTCACCACGAGACACGACACCGGGAACGTCGCCTCGCCCGGATGCTCGAACACGAAGTCGACGTCGTTGCCCTTGCCGGTGATGTCCCAGATGGCCTTGCCGAACTTGCGTGCCTCTTTCGTCCACGCGTCGTATTCCGGCGTGCCCACTTGAGGCATCGCGCCCCAACACTTGAATTCTTTGCGATTGATGACGCCCTTGGCGCCCAGGCTCATCACGAAGTCGCGCTTCGTATCGTCCGAGATCACGCCGATCGCATGCGCGCCGGAGACGGCGCAAAGCTGAACCGCAAACGAACCCAAACCACCGGACGCGCCCCAAACGAGCACGTTGTGACCCGGCCGCAAGATATGCGGGCGATGGCCGAAGAACATGCGGTACGTCGTGGCGAGCGTCAGCGTGTAGCAAGCCGACTCTTCCCACGTCAGATGCCGCGGGCGCTCCATCAACTGGCGATCCTGCACGCGCGCGAACTGCGCGAACGATCCGTCCGGCGTCTCGTAACCCCAGATGCGCTGCGACGGTGAGAACATCGGATCGCCACCGTTGCACTCTTCGTCGTCGCCGTCGTCTTGATTGCAGTGGATGACGACCTCGTCGCCCACCTTCCACCGCTTCACCTTCGAACCCACGGCCCAAACGATGCCGGCCGCGTCGGACCCCGCGATGTGGTACGGATTTTTGTGTCCGTCGATCGGCGAAATCGGCGTGCCGAGCGCCGCCCAGACGCCGTTGTAGTTCACACCCGCGGCCATCACGAGAACCAGCACGTCGTGCGAGTCGAGCTCCCACGTGGGAACGACTTCGATTTGCATCGATTTTTCGGGTTCGCCGTGACGCTCTTTGCGGATCGCCCACGCGTACATCTTCGACGGCACGTAACCGAGGGGCGGAATCTCACCGATCTCGTAGAGATCCTTATAGGTCGGCTTCGCGTCCTTGGACGTCGCCGAAGCTGCCGTAGCTGCCATGATCCCCTCATAGGTGACGTAACGTTGGGCAGCCGCCATACCACACGCCAATTGTGCAGCGCAATATGACGGACTCGCAAGCATCCACAATTTCTGCGGCCACAGATTAACGAATATTACCGGATCGACCTCACTTAAGCATCTTTCGACAAGAAATGCTGCAGCGCACCTCGATCCGCGCAATCTTCGCCGTCCATTTTAGCCCGCGTTAAAACGCATCGGGTTTCATCCCGCTCCCTTAGGAACTCGCCGGAGCGACGATGCGCCTGATCATCATGATAGTGGCCGGCCTGCTCCTTGCGGCGACCAACGGCGGTCCCGCCCGCTCGCAGGACCTCGCGCGCTTCACCGCGATGGATCAAACGGCGGTTCGCATGTACTTCGCCGCGAACCCGATCGTTTGGATGGGCCTGCCGAGCCAGGTCGCGCGCGAATTCGCCCGCGGCAAACCGCTGCCCCGCGGCGCCGAGGCGACGCTGCCACGCCCGCTCCTCGCCAAGCTCCCCGCCCGTCATGGCTACGACTACGTCCGCGTGGGCGACGACGTCGCCATGATCGATGCCGGCACGCGCGTCGTCATGGACGTGATCGAGAACGTCTTCCGCTAGTTCTTGCCCAAGGAACCGCGGGTCCCATTCAATTGTACCGGTAGAGCACGAGACTCCTTAAGGCGCCGGGTCGCTCATGGCTCCACAAACTGGAGTCCATTCTTATGCGCAACGCCTATTCACTCGTATCAATCGCTTGCGCGGCTGCATTCGCGGTCGCCGCACTTCCCGTTCTCGCGAAGAACAATCACGCCAAAGGGCGGCCCGACCATGCCGGCAAGGGCAAATTTCAAAATGAGCGATCGCTCGATCGCTCCGACCTAAGAGAAGACTCGGATCAAAACCGTGTCCGCAAGGACGCGCGCCCCAATCGTGCGGCCCGCATCTCCACCGCCGACAGTGCCCAGGTTCGACGGTATTTTGCGGCAAAGCCCGCGTCCTGGAACCCGTTACCCCCGGGCATCGCCAAGAACTACGCGCGCGGCAAGCGACTGCCGCCGGGCATCGCCAAGCAGCTTCCGCCGGAGCTGTTGGCCACGTTGCCCAAGCAGCAGGGCGCCGAATACGTGCGTGTTGGCCGTGATGTCGCCCTCGTTGACACGAAGACGAACGTCGTTGTCGACCGCATCAAGAACGTCGATTGAACAAAGATTCCGCCGTCAGTGCTTCGGCGGAATCTTTTCGCCCGCCCGCAACGCCAACGGAATTTTGTCCGTCGCGTACGGGCAATTATAGTGAGGTGACCGCGCACAATTCGGATTGTAGGCCTGGTTGAAATCGATGGTCAGCCGCTTCGGCAAACCCTTCACCTCGACGTCGAGATATCGTCCGACGCCATAGGTCTCCTTCCCGCTCAATTCGTCGAGATAGAACACGGAGAGCTGCGTCACCTTGTTCGGATCGGTCTCGTCCGTGTACATCGCAAGCTTCATCGGCTTGCCCATCAGCGTGAACGACGCATAGCCCGCCCGGTTGATGCGCTTCAGCCATCCGCGCGACGTCTGAAAATCGACGCCGTCAAGACTCGGCGCGGCTTCGAACTTGGCCTCGACGACGGCGTCCGGGTTGTACGGAAAATGCTCTAGCCCGTGGAACTCTTTCGCCAGCGGATTGGCCTGGTTATAGACCATGACGCGCAACCCATTGACGCCCGGGTTGACCTGCGTCGGCGCAAACCGCACGTCGATACCCGGCGAGACCGGCACGGTCTGCATCTTCTCAAGCGTAAAGCGCTGCGTCTTGCCCTTATGACGCACTTCGGCCTTGCCGCCCTTGTACGTGATGCGCAATCCCGAGGGCGCGGCCTTCGCATCGAGCGTCCACGCGTATTGCAGAACCTTCTGCTTCTTGTTGGTCAGCCAAGCGCTCTGCCCGTCGTTCAGATAGACCGCATCGTCGATCTTCAGGATCGCGAATTCCTTGCCCGCCCAAGCCGCGTTTTCATCGGCCCGCCATTTGTCCCAAGCGGCCAGAGCGTGCGGCGAAGCCGTGCTCGCCGGCTCCGCATCCGCAACGTCAGGTGTTTCGACCGACGCGCAGGCCGAGATCAGGAAAGTGGCGGCGATCGCAAGAAAGGCTGAACGGCGCATGAGAACCCCTATCGTTGGCGGCGATCCAGCCGAACTTCCGCCCGCCCGTCAACTCTCCACGCGCGCACCGATCGGGATCGAACGATGCGTCCGCGCAAACGCCGCCATTTCCTTGGCGATCCAATCGACGAACGCCCGAACCTCCGGCCGCGACCGGTCGGCCTTGCGGTGCACGAGATAGTAAGCCGAGTCCGCATCGACCTTGGACGCGAACGGTACAACCAGCGAAGCGACCGACGGCGATTCCCAAACGAGGGGACTCATGCCCAGCGTCACGCCGTGCCCGCGCGATGCCGCCTCAAGCGCTGCCGGCACCGTATCGAACGTGAGCTCGCGCTTCGCCTTCAACCCGCCGACGCCCATAATCTCAAGCCACCTCGCCCAAGCCCCCGGCCGCGCCGACACGTTGATCAGCGTGTGCTGCGCCAAATCCTTAGCCTCGCGCAACGCGTGCGCCCCTGTCGTCAGCCTGCGCGCACATAACGGCACCAGCCGAATGTCGAGCAGCTTGCGCGCAAAAAGCCCCGGCGTCGGCGCACGCACGTTCCGGATTCCGACGTCGACATCCTCCTTGTCGAAATCGGCCACCCGGTTCTCCGTCGTGATGGCGAGCGTAATATCCGGATGCTTCGCCTCGAACGCCGCAAGCCGCGGGATCAGCCACACATTCGTGATGAGCGGCAGCGCACTGATCTTCAACGTCGTCCGCTTCGTGCTTGCACGCAGCCGCGAAGCCGAAACCGCAATGTCATTCAGCGACGCCAACACATCGCGATGAAACCGCTTGCCCGCGGGCGTCAGCGCAATCCGCCGCGCCATGCGCATAAACAAGGGCGTCTCCAGCCACTCCTCCAGCAAGCGGACCTGATGACTGACGGCCGACGGCGTAACGCCCAACTGCTGGGCCGCGTCACGAAAGCTCAAAAGCTGGCCCGCGGCCGCAAAAGCACGCAGCGCGGTCAAAGGGGGCAGGGCGTCCTTCTTCATCCAACGGATGAAATCATTTCACCTGTCGCAACGCAAATGCGTTTGTCCCCGCGCGGACGCAAGCCCACCTTTGCCGCAACGCTATTAGGGACCAGACCATGCGCCAACTCACCTTCGTCAAACCCGGCGCCTTCGAATGGCGCGACGTGCCCGCGCCAACACTCGCCGCCGACACCGACGCGATCGTAAAGCCCATCGCCGTCGCCCGCTGCGATCTGGATCTATACATCGCGGCCGGCATCACGGTGTATCCCGGCGGCGCATTCGCCTTCGGCCACGAATGCGTCGGCGAAGTCGTGGAAGCTGGACCGAAGGCCGGCGTGAAACCGGGCGAACGCGTCATCGTCCCGTTCCAACTCTCCTGCGGCCGTTGCGCCAACTGCAAACGCGGCTACACCAACACCTGCGAGGCCTACCCCTTCCGCGCCGCCTACGGACTGAAACCCCTGTGCGGCACGGAATTCGGCGGCGCGCTTTCGGATCGCATGTACGTGCCCTTCGCCGACCACATGCTGATCCGCTTGCCCCCGAACCTCGACCCGGTCGCAGTGGCGAGCGCCGCCGACAACGTCCCCGACGGGTGGCGCGCCGTCGCGCCGCATCTGAAAACGCGCCCCGGCGCCAACGTCCTCGTTGTCGGCGGCCTCGCGCAAAGCGTGGCGCTGTATGCCGCCGGCGCTGCGAAAAGCTTAGGCGCGGCCCGCGTCCTCTATCTCGACGACGACCCGATCCGCCGCACACACGCAAAACGTTTCGGCATCGACGTCGAACCCCTCGCGCTCAACGACCGCCGCGACAAAGCCAAAGCGAACCGCGGCCTCGCGGCCAGCGGCGCGACGTTCGAACAGTTCGACATCACCGTCGACGGCACGGGCAACGCCGACGCGCTCGACTTCATCATCGCCTCGACCGCGCCGAACGGCGTCTGCACCAGCGTCGCGATCTATCTGACCCCGACAACGCCAATGCCGCTGACGAAAATGTATAGCAAGGGCATCACCTTCATCACCGGCCGCGTCCACGCCCGCGCTGAACTCCCGGCGATGATCGACTGCTGCGCCACGGGCCACTTCCACCCCGAACACGTCACCTCCCGCGTCGTGCCGTTCTCGCAATCCGCCGAAGCGATGACGGATTCTGGCCCCAAGCTCGTGTTCACGAACGATTGGCCGGCTTAGGCCGCGCTCTGCTGGGCGCCTTTGACGATTGGCAGCCGCACGCTGAAGCACGACCCTTGTCCGAGCGTGCTTTCCACCGAACACGCGCCGCCGTGCGCCTCGGCAAGCTTGGCCACAATGGGAAGCCCGAGGCCGGTGCCTCCGTGCTCGCGCGACAGCGAGTTGTCGACTTGCTCGAAAGGCCGGAAGATTCGCGCCAGATGAATCTTGTCGATGCCGCAGCCCGTGTCGCTGACCGCGATCTCGACGCTCTCTCCCCGCACCGTGAGCGAAACGGTGACCGAACCCTTCGCCGTGAACTTGACCGCGTTGGCGACGAGATTGAGCACGATCTGCCGCATCGCCATTTCGTCCGCGTACACGATGATCCGTTGATGCACCCGCTCGACCGCCAGCGTCATGCCTTTGTCTTCCGCCCGAATCTGCATCGAATGGGCGCACTCGTCGACGAGCGCGACGAGGTCGAAATCGACTGGTGAGAACGCCATCGTACCCGCCTCGATCTTCGCCAGATCGAGGATCTGGTTGATCAGGCCCAGCAAGTGCTTGCCGCTGTCTTCGATGTCGCCGGCGTAGGCTGCGTACTTGTCCGCCGCGTCGGGACCGAGGAGCTTGAGGCGAATGATTTGCGCGAACCCGATAACGGCGTTGAGCGGCGTGCGTAGCTCGTGGCTCATAGTCGCAAGAAAACTTGACTTCGAAGCGTTCGCGTCGTCGGCGGCGGCCTTCTGGCGCAACGCTTCGTCGCGCGCTTCGCCCAACTCGTCGGCGAGAGCGCGGTTGTTGAGGCCGGTCCTGATTGCCTGCAGAATCTGGCCGTTCAGCTGAAGCCCGAGCCCGCCCGCCCATACGAGAAAGAGCGGCGTCATCACGATGTAAGGCGTGAGATAAGGCGCCCCGTCCAACGCCAGCTTGATCGTGAGCGCCACAAGACCCGGCACCAGCATGACAAGAAATACGGTCCGATGAATGGCGAGCTGAAACACGAATAGCGTGTTGGCGACGACAATGATGAGCACGAAGTAGTTGTTGTGCGGATTGTCGTGCACCCACAGCATGAAGGGCAGCAGGATCCACATGACGCTGTTCAAGCTGTACAGTGCGATGAGCAGCCTGTCCGCGCGCCTTTGTTCGTCCTCGCTTGCGACGTGGCGCAACACCGTCGCCAAAGCGACCAACGCCGTTGTTCCCCAAGCGAACATCAAAGCGTGCCACGAGACGATCGCGCTCAGGCTGAGCGGCCCCATGCTGTCGGCCGAAAACGCCCAGGCGAGGACGAAGGACCAAACCACCGAACCGCCGGCATGCAGCCATATGGTCTGGCGCAACGTGCGGACCTGCGCAGCTTGCAGGCTGCGATCCGCACTCGCCAGAAATGAGATCCCCAGAGCCATGGCACCCGACAACGCCAACCCAGTCCGGAGAGTGCACCCTCCGCCATTTTCGCTAGCTTAAGGCGGGGCGAGATCAAACGAATGCACGCGGGCAGCGCCGCCGTCGGCCCGGGTTAACGCGCGTTACCCCTAACGCAATGCTAAGATCGCGAACGCGCAAACTGGAGGCCGCCAATGTCTGAGCAAGTATCGCCGTTCAAGAACATTCGCGCTGTCGACTACACCATCATCTTCGTGCGTGACATGACTGCCATGCGCCGCTTCTACGGAGAGGTGCTCGAGTTTCCTCTCGAACGGCAACTCTCCGCGGGCTGGATCGAGTATCGCGTGGGATCCAACATCTTGGCGCTCGCCGATCGCTCGCGGACCGCCCACGACGCCCCCATGCCCACTGGCACGGCAGCGCTTCAACTGGCGTTCCGCGTGCCGCCCGGCGTCGTCAATCAATGCGCCGCAGTGTTTGAGACCAAGCGTGTTCCGATCATCGAGCCGCCAAAGGATCAAGCCTGGGGGCATCGCACGCTCTTCGTGCGCGACCCCGACGGCAACCTCGTCGAGATCTACGCCGAGATCTGACGCGGCGATAAACCAAGCAGGCTGAAACCGAATTGCTTGGGGCCGCTAGTTCCTGTTAGATCGCCCGTGCTGCACCGCAGCGAACGGGACTCATGCGCGACAAACCTTGGATCTTCCGCACTTACGCGGGCCACTCGACGGCGAAAGCCTCGAACGCGCTCTATCGCGAGAACCTGTCGCGCGGCCAAACGGGCCTGTCGGTCGCTTTCGATCTGCCGACCCAGACCGGCTACGACAGCGACGATCCGCGCGCGAGAGGCGAAGTCGGCAAGGTCGGCGTGCCCGTCTCGCACTTGGGCGACATGCGCACACTCTTCGACGGCATCCCGCTCGGCACGATGAACACGTCGATGACGATCAACGCGACTGCGCCCTGGCTGCTAGCGCTCTACATCGCCGTCGCCGACGAAACCGGCGTCGCGCGCAAAGACTTGGCTGGCACGACGCAAAACGACATCATCAAGGAATATCTGTCGCGCGGCACATATATCTATCCACCGAAGCCATCGCTGAAACTCACCGCCGACACGATTGCGTTCACCTACCGCGAACTGCCGAAATGGAATCCGGTGAACGTCTGCTCGTACCATCTGCAGGAAGCCGGCGCGACGCCGCTGCAGGAAATCGCCTACGCCCTCGCCGCCGCAACCGCGATCCTCGACGAAGTCAAACGCAGCGGCCAAGTCCCCGAAGCCGACCTCGGGCGCGTCTACGGCCGCATCTCCTTCTTCGTCAACGCCGGCATCCGCTTCGTGACCGAGATGTGCAAGATGCGCGCCTTCACCGAACTCTGGGACGAAATCGGCCGCACCCGCTACGGCGTGACGAACGAGAAAGACCTGCTGTTCCGCTATGGCGTGCAAGTGAATTCGCTCGGCCTTTCCGAACAGCAGCCGGAAAACAACGTCTACCGCATCCTGCTCGAGATGCTGGCCGTGACGTTGTCGAAGAACGCGCGCGCCAGGTCCGTGCAACTCCCAGCGTGGAACGAAGCCTTGGGCCTTCCGCGCCCGTGGGATCAGCAATGGTCGCTGCGTGCGCAACAAATCCTGGCGCTCGAAACCGACCTCCTCGAATTCGGCGACTTGTTCGACGGCTCGCCGGTGATCAACGCGAAGGTCGAAGAACTGAAACGCGAAGCCCTCGCCGAACTCGCCCACATCGACCAAATGGGCGGCGCGATCAAAGCTGTCGAAACCGGTTACATCAAAGAACGCCTCGTCGAATCGAACGCCTCACGCGTCGCCGCCATCGAATCCGGCGACCAAACCGTGGTCGGCGTGAACGCCTATAAGGAAAGCGCCGAGCCCGGCCTCGCCGGCGGCGCCTCAGCGGTCGTCACCGTCGACGCCTCCGCCGAACGCGGCCAAATCGAACGCCTGCACATCTGGCGCAAACAACGCGACGCGAAGAAGGTCGACGCCACACTCGACGCCCTCCGCCGCGCGGCAGCCGAAGGCCGCAACATCATGGAGCCGTCGATCGCCTGCGCCAAAGCCGGCGTCACGACAGGCGAATGGGCTGGCGCCCTGCGCGCGACCTTCGGCGAATTCCGCGCCCCCACCGGCGTCGCCGCCGAACCACGCCTCTCGAACGACGAAGCTATTGGCGCGCTCCGCGAAAAAGCAAAAGCCGTCGCCAAACGCTTAGGCCGCGCACCAATGCTGCTGGTCGCAAAGCCCGGCCTCGACGGCCACTCGAACGGCGCCGAACAAATCGCCTACCGCGCCCGCGACTGCGGCTTCGCAGTGTCTTACGACGGCATCCGCCTAACCCCCGCCGAAATCGCCAAAGCGGCGAAAGAGAAAAAGCCCCACGTCATCGGCCTCTCCATCCTCTCCGGCAGCCACAAAGAACTCGTCGCCGAGGTCATGCGCGAACTCAAAGCCGCAGGCCTCGAAGGCACACCGGTCATCGTCGGCGGCATCGTCCCCCCCGAAGACGAAGCAGCCCTGAAGGCCCTAGGCGTCACCCGCATCTACACCCCCAAAGACTTCGACCTAAACGCCATCATGGGCGACATGCTGGAAGTCGCGGAAACGAAGCACTGAGGGGATGCCGTGACGATACCGATGAACCGGCGGCACTTCTCACTTAGGGCTGCCTTGGCGTTTGCTGGTTGCGCGTCGTTCGCACTGCGGCAAAGCGGGGCGGCCGAATTCACGATCAAGCCGGGAGGACAAATCGGCCGACCGGCGCGCGCGCTCTGGCTTAAGGGTTACACGCAATCCGAACTCGACGATGCGCAGGCGCGCTTCGACCTCAGGTTTCCGCCCGATCTAGTCGCCCTCTATCGCGAGCGCCGTCCCGCCGACGGGTATGACTGGACACGCCACGACAAGGCGATCCGCGAGATGCTGGCCCGCCCGCTCGAAGGTCTCTTGTTCGACGTCGAGAACAATCACCTGTGGTGGCCGGAATGGGGCGAGAAGCCCAAGACCAAAATCGATAGGCGTGACGTGGTGACCGCTGTCGTCAAGGCCGCGCCGAAGTTGATCCCGCTCCTGTCGCACCGCTACATTCCCGAAGAACCGCACGAGGCGGACAACCCTGTCTTCTCTGTCGTGCAGTCGGACATCATCTACTATGGCGCCAATCTAGCCGACTATTTCGACCGCGAGTTTCTCGGCTACGGCGTGCGCCCCCTGCCGGTGGGCATCAAGAAAACCCGCTTCTGGTCTGAAATGGTCGAACGCAATCGGTAGGCGGCCGCGCCGCCGCTTGCCCTGTGTCGCCCGCACTGCCTAGTCTTGCAGCGAACAGGGACGGCGAGCGTGGCGCTACTGCAAGCAGACGATCTGACAGCAGCATTTCGCGGCCGGACGCACACGATGCGCCACGATGACGGGCGCGAATACTGGACGTTCACGGCCGCGCTCCCGCCTCCGGATCTCAAGCGCTACGTCAATTCATATTGGGAAGTCGAAGGCGCGCTCGCGCACGTGCGCGAAAAGGTCCTGCCGACCGCCGACATCGTTCTGATCTTCAACCTCGGTGACGTGCAGCACCTCGTCGACCGCGACGATCAGTCGAATGAGACCGCGTTCCACAACGCGTTCGTCTCAGGGCTTCACGAACGCTTCCTCATCACGGCCTCGCATCATCGCTCGTGGCTCTGCGGCATGCGCTTGTCGCCGTTCGGTGCGTACAAGCTCTTCCGAACACCGCTCACCGGCGTCGCCAACCGTGTTCTCCATCTGGAAGACCTGCGCGGCAGCGCCTCGCTGCGTTTCGCCGACACGCTGCGCAATGCCGGCTCGCCGCTGTCGCGCTTCGCGATGTTCGACGACTCCCTGCGCGAACGCATCGCAGCCGCCCCCGACGCGGCACCGGAAGTCATGTGGGCCTGGGACCGCCTCATCGCAAGCAACGGCGCGGCCCGCATTCTCGACATTGCCGAGGACATCGGCTGGAGCCGCAAACACTTGCGGGACCGCTTCCTCGATCAGATCGGCCTCGCGCCCAAAACAGTCGGCCGCATCATGCGTTTCCACACCGCGATCAAGACCATTGGCGCCGCCAACAAGATGAACTGGGCCACGCTCGCCGCCGACTGCGGCTACGCCGATCAAGCCCACTTCAACCGCGACTTCCGCGACTTCGCCGGCGCCGCGCCCGAGACCTACCTACGCGCCCGCCTGCCTGACTCCGAGGTCGGCTTCATGGTCGCCGACGAGGCCCGGTAACATTTGTTCAATACCCGCCATCGCTAAACTGGCACACCAGCCCGAGTCGCACTTTGAGGGGAACGTGAATGCCTGAGATCAATTGGTTGGCCGCGATCGTTGCAGGGATCGCCGGCTTCTTCGTCGGCGGCCTGTGGTACTCGCCGCTCCTCTTCGGCAAGATTTGGATGGCCGAAACCGGCATCGACCCGGCAAAGCCCGGCGGCTACCACCCCGCCATCACGTTCGGCCTCGGCGCCGCCATCTCGATCATCGGCGCGATCGTCTTCGCCTTCTTCTTAGGCAAAGCGCCGGCACTCGGCTTCGCCGTCACGGTCGGTGTGCTGACGGGCCTCGTCTGGGTCGGCGGCTCGTTCGCGATCAACGGCTTTTTCGAACGCAAGAGCGCCAAGCTCATCGCGATCAACGCGCTCTATCACACCGTTCAGTTCGCGCTCTTCGGCTTGATCTTGGGCCTATGGCACTGACCGCCCGCCCGGCACGTAGACGTTCTCGACGCCGGGCCCGAACGGAATGCCGAGCATGAACCAGGCGACGAAGAACGCACCCGCCGCGAAGAAATACGCGACGGTGTAAGGCAGCATCAGCGCGATCATCGACCCGATCCCGTAGTCCGGCATGTACTTGCGCGCCATGACCAGGATCAGCGGGAAGTAACTCATGAACGGCGTGATCATGTTGGTCGTTGAATCGCCCACGCGATAAGCCGCCTGCGTCGCCTCCGGCGCGATCCCCAACAGCATCAACATCGGCACCAGAATCGGCGACAAGATCGCCCACTTCGCCGACGCGCTGCCGACCAAAAGATCGCACGCCATCGCAAGCAGGATGACGCTGAACAACAACAGCACCGGCGCCCCGTCTAATCCCGCGCCTTTCAGCCCCTCAGCGCCAGAGATCGCAAGCAAGCTGCCCATATTCGACCAACCGAACAACGCGACGAACACCGACGCGAAGAATACCAGCACCAGATACGCGCTGATTTCGCCGACGCCCTTGCCGGCCAGCGCCACCGCATCCTTGTCCGACTTGATGCTCCCCGCGCCGATCCCGTAACCGAGCCCGCAGGCCAGGAACACAAGGAACATGATCGCGACCATCGACCGGAACAGCGGTTCGAACGACCCGTCATCGCCCCGCAACGGCGACCCCGGCGCCCACGCCAACAACGCGACCAGCACGACAATCGCCAGAAATCCGATGCCTGCATAGCGAAGCCCGCGCGCTTCGCGCTTGTCTTGGGCGTCGTCGATCGGTGGCGGCGCGACATGCACCCAGGGCGTTCCCGCATTCAACCGCGGCTCAACGATGTACTCGCACACCAATGTGCCCGCGATGGTGTAGACGGGCACGATCGCGGCCAGAAAATACCAGTTGGCCGTGATCTCGACCGTGTAGGCCGGATCAATGAGCTGCGCGGCCGCCTGCGTCATGCCGGAGAGAATCCCGTCCCCCGGCGTGATCGCGAGGTTGGCCGCAAAACCACCCGCGACCCCCGCAAACCCGGCTGACAACCCAGCGACCGGATGCCGCCCGCTCGAGGCGAACACGACGGCGGCCAAAGGAATCAGAACCACGTACCCGGCATCGGACGCGATATTCGCCTGCACGCCCGCGAACACGATGGTCAGCGTCATCAGCGGCTTCGGCACCGCGCGCACGAGGCCCTTAAGCGCCGCCGCAAAGAACCCAGCCCTCTCCGCAAGGCCCGAACCGATGATCACGACAAGCACGATGCCCAGCGGTGGAAAGCTCGTCAGCACCTGCGGCAACTCAACGAAGAGCTTCCGGATCTGCGCCGAGTCGAGCAGGCTGACCGCGTCGACCGCCTTGCCCGTCGCCGGGTTGATCGCCGTCGCGCCATGCCCGGCGAGCACCGCCGACAAGACCATCACGATGCCGATGGCGATAAGAAACAGCGTCACCGGATCCGGCAGCTTATTCCCGGCGACCTCGATCGAATTCAGAATGCGCAACAGACGGCTGGGTTTTTCCTGTGCTGCTGCGTCCGTCATCGATCACCCTTGGAAAAGCGCATGGGCCTTGACCGTAGCGGCACAGCACGCCGCCGGTCAAAGGTCGGCGCCAATCAGGGCTTCGGCGTCGGATCCGTGGTCCCCATGTCGTGGGAGAATTTCCAGCTACCGTCCGGCTGCTTCATCCACACGCTCAGATAGCTTCCGTGACTGACCGATGTCTTGCCGGCGGCGTCCTTCGGTGACGTGTAGATCGACCGGCCCCAGGTCACGGCCATCGTCCCGTCGACCGAAGCCCAAGCGCGCGTCGGCGCCCATTCGAGCGTACCGCCGCCCGCGAACGATTTCGCCAGCCGCGCCTTGATGGCCTCGGGTCCACGAAGCGGCTCAGGCCCCGGCACGAACCAATGTGCATCGGGGGCCGCATAGGCCGCGAACGCCTCCGCCACCCCCTTCGCTTGCGCGAGTGCCGCAAAGTCGCGGTCGGCTTTCATGACCTCGTCGCTGGCATCGGCCATTGCATGCGTTGCCGAAAAAACGATCAGCAGCACAACACCAAGAAAGAGTCGCATCGTCGTCTCCACCCCAAACATGCTCGCAAATTCGTACGCGGAGTCTGGGCCACAGCTCAAAGAATATGATCGTGAGCAGCCGCTAAGCGCCGAAAGTCGCGCACAGTTCCACCAGCCGGGACCCTGGCACTCGGGCCAGGCGGCCCACATTCGGCCACATTTTCCGATTGAAACTGCGATGACCAAAGTCACCGCTAACGTTAGCGGGCAAAAAGCGAAGGGCACTGCTGATGGCGAAGCGCGCGGGAATGTCGGGGTTTGATTCAAGCAGAAGCCCGCTCGAAGTCGCATACACGTGGGGCAAGCAAGGCGTCGAAATTTCGACGAGCCTTCTGCAAAGCTGGTTGAACGGTCACTCGAAACAGAATCTCCTGCATCGGCGCGACATTCTCAAACGTCGCATTTCCGGCTCCGGCGCTTGGTTTCAGCACGGCAGCGCGGTGGTGCTGGGCCTCTTCGTTTTCATCACGGCGCTCTACGTCGACTATAATATCATCAGCGAGTTCTGGACGCGCGCGCTCTCCAACGAGTTTGGCGAAGTGCCGCCGAACCTTGCCAACACCATCGCCGCGAAATCGCTGCAGGTGCTGTTTGCGACATTGGCCGTCCACTACCTCGTCACCAACATCGGCCACGGCGGTCGCGTCGCCTACTCGTTGGTGATCTTCCTGATCACCGCGGTGATGGTCATCGGCATCGGCCTCCTCTGGGCGAACAACAGCCTGCCTGCCGGCGCGAAGGTCTTCGGCCTCGACGTCAACCAATCGGCGCAGCAGGTCGATCAGTTCATGAAGGGCTTGGGCATCAAGCCGCCGCGCGCCGCGCCGCAGCCGGCCGAAGTGAAGCTGCTCAAGAAGTACGAACTCATCATCTGGCTCTTCTCGCTCGGCGTGATCTTCCTGGTCGTCGCCTCGATCGGCGCCATGGCGTTGCACACGGCGATGCGCGGCTTCACCGGCTTCACTGGCGGCGCGCTCTACGACAACCACAGCGACGTGCGCCACGGCAACAGCATGCGCGACGAGCTAAAGCGCGCCTATGTCGATCTCCAGCATCTGGACGAAGACGAAGCCAAGTTCCGCCGCGCCAAGGTTTCTGAGTTCCAAACGGCTTACACCGACGGCGTCGTCGCGGGCGGCTTTACGAACGGCCGCAGGCGAAGGCTATTGGAGCTTGCGGACGAAGCGGCCCATTCGGTAGACACCAGCCCACCCGGCGAAGCGTCTTCGGACGACAACGTCGAGGACATCCGAGACCACCGCCGCCGCGCGGCCCATACCTGACGTCACCTAAGTAACTGAGTGGGTAGATAAGTTGAACATCGTGCGTACCTTGCTGCTATTGCCGGCACTTGCTTTCGTCGGCGGTCTCGCCTCCCTCATCTGGCACGCGAACGCCGCCCCGGCCGCCATCCCGGTCAACCCGCCGCGCACGATCGTCATCGGCATCGACCTGTCGAGTTCGAACCCGCTGATCCGCGACGACAGCTTCGCCCAGCGCGTGGCCGCGCGGATCGGCCCCTACATCAGCAACTTGGCGCCGCGCTCGCGCGTCATCCTGCGCTCGTTCGGCTCCTACAACTCAAGCGCCAACAGCCCGTTGACGCTCGACATCCTGATCGCGCCGAAGACCGCGCGCGCCGAAGACATGGCGAACTTGATCTCAAACGTCATCGCCAACGTTCCGCAAATGGTCCGTCAGGGCCGCATTCAAGAACAGTCGTCGACGAACATCGTGCCCTTCCTGATGAACATCTCGAAGGTCGTCAACTGCAAGGCGATGCCGACCAACATCATCTTGGCGACCGACGGCGTCGAAGATTCGCAAGTCGCCGACCTCAGCCGCCGCCGCAACACCCTACCCGCGCCGCAAGGCGCGCCCTTCGCCGGCTGCGAAGAACTGATGATCTTAGGCGTCGGCCGCGGCCTGGGCTCGCCGCAAGACACGGAACGCTTGCGCAACGAATGGGCCAACTGGGCCCGCGCCGCCGGCTTCCTGAACTACGTCGGCCTCAACGACTGGTGAACCCAAGCTGCGTCCGGATCTCCTCCGGACGCACGCCGCTCTCGCGCAAGGTCCGAAGCGCCGTCGCCTGATCGCGTTTGGCCAACCGCCTCCCCGCCGCATCTGTGATCAACCGATGATGCCGATAGCGCGGCACAGGCAAACCCAAAAGCGCCTGCAGCAACCGATGTAGATGCGTCGCCGGCAGTAGATCCAGCCCGCGCGTCACCAGCGTCACGCCTTGGCTCGCATCATCGATCACGACGGCCAGATGATAGCTCGCCGGCGTATCCTTCCGCGCCAAAACGACATCGCCAAAAATCTCCGGCTGCGCCCCGATCGTGCCGCGCTCGGGCACGTCACCGCTCTCCTCAAACGTCAGCGCCCTGCAGGCTGATGCCGCTCGCGCCACATCCAACCGCCACGCATGATCGTCTCCGGCCGTAAGCCGCCGCGCGCGTTCGGCCTGATCGAGGTGACGGCAAGTACCGGGGTAAAGCGGCCCATCAGGCCCTTGAGGCGCGGCCGCGCTCGCCGCAATCTCCGCCGCGATCTCTTTGCGCGTGCAGAAGCAGGGATAGAGCAGATCGCGCTGCTTCAACGCATCCAGCGCCACGCGATAATCCGCAAAGTGTTCGGACTGCCGCCGCGCCGGCCGCTCCCATGTAAGTCCTAGCCAAGCGAGATCTTCGTCGATCGCTTTCTCGAACTCGGGCCGCGCGCGCGCCGTGTCGATGTCTTCGATGCGCAGCAAAAACCGTCCGCCCGTAGCCCGCGCCGCCTCATCGGCGAACAGCGCCGCAAACGCATGCCCCAGATGCAGAAGCCCGGTGGGCGAGGGCGCAAATCGCGTGACGTCGGCGGTCATCGGCCCGCTCTAGCTCAATCCGCCCCGCCCCGGCTAGAGTGCGGCACAACGCCATTCCGGAGTTTCAGCCGATGACGCCGCAACTGAACGGCCCGCGCCTGCCCGCCGCCAGCGGCAAGGCCGACCGCCTGGTGATTTTCTGTCACGGCTACGGCGCCGACGGCAACGACCTCATCGCCCTCGGCCGTCATTGGCAGCGCCTGCTCCCGACGACAGCCTTCGTTTCACCGCACGCACCGGAACGCTGCCCCGGCTCGCCCGGCTATCAGTGGTTCGGCATCACCCGCCTCCAGCCCGACGAGATGCTGCGCGGCGTCGAACGCGCAGCCCCCATCCTGAACGCCTTCATCGACGGCGAGCTCCAACGCCTCGGCCTCGATGCCTCGCGCCTGGCGCTCGTGGGCTTCAGCCAAGGCACGATGATGTCGCTGCACGTGGGCCTCCGCCGTGCGGTCGCGCCGGCCGCGATCGTCGGCTTCTCGGGCATGCTGCCCGGCGCCGAAAAACTCCCGGCCGAAATCGTCTCACGCCCGCCCGTGTTGCTGGTCCATGGCGACGCCGATGACATGATCCCGGTCCAAGCGCTGCATGCCGCCGCCAACGGCCTCGGTGCCGCGGGCGTCGCCGTGCGCTGGCACGTCTCGCGCGGGATCGGCCACGGCATTGCGCCGGACGGCCTCGAGCTCGCAGGAAAATTCCTCGCGGACGGCTTCGCGGGAAAGCTCGCGGTGACGCCCGAAGCAGCCCCCGTCGGCGTCAAGGCGCCCGGCTAACCGTCGCCCGCCCGTCACACCGGCGTCATACCAAAACGTGTAGAATTCAGCCGATTCGGGCCCGTGGTTGCACCGCCGCATCCGCTTAAGCTAGGCTCAAGTGTTAACGGCGCATGGCACGCCGTCGAAACAAGGAGATCGGCCTTCAGGCATCGCGCAAAGAAGAGGTTCGTATCGTGTTAGCCGCCACCGAGCGTGCGCCGGAGGCCTTCCCTGCGTTGGTGTTGAACGCCGACTTCCGGCCGCTTTCCTATTTCCCGCTGTCGCTCTGGTCGTGGCAAGACACGATCAAGGCCGTGTTCATGGACCGCGTGAACATCGTCGAGGAATACGACCGCGTCGTGCACTCGCCAAGTTTCGAGATGCGCCTGCCGTCGGTTGTCTCGCTCAAGGCTTATGTGAAGCCCTCGCGCCACCCGGCGTTCACGCGCTTCAACGTGTTCCTGCGCGACCGCTTCCAGTGCCAGTATTGCAGCGTCACCAAGGTCGCGAACGACCTGACGTTCGACCACGTGATCCCCCGCTCGCGCGGCGGCCGCACCACGTGGGAAAACGTCGTGACGGCGTGCGCCCCGTGCAACCTGTTCAAAGGCGGCAAGCTGCCCCACCAAGCCGGCATGCACCCGCACCACCGCCCGCATCGCCCGACGGTGACGCAACTGCACACCAACGGCCGCCTGTTCCCGCCCAACTACCTGCACCAATCCTGGCAGGACTATCTCTACTGGGACAGCGAACTGGAACCGTAGAGGGGAGACAGATCGTGATCGGTCGCGGTCTTCAAGCGGTGGCAATACTTCTCGCGTGCGCATGGTCGATTCCGGCGCTTTCCGCCAAGAATCTTTGCGAGCCGAAACATGCGGATGCGTCTGCGTCCGCGCCCGTCGGCTCAACCGCGACCTATGTTCTGATCGGCGTACCGCAATCGCCCGAAATCGTCGTCTCCGTGGTGATCAGTCCTTACATCCCCGAATCGCGCACGCTGATCTACGGCGGCAAGAGCGACCCGGATTGCTCGGTGCTGTTCAACATCGACAAAGGAAGCTTTGTTCAAAAGCGTGACGGCCGGGACTACGTCTTCCATTTGGTCGAAGCCGTTCCGCAAACCTACGCCTTCACCAGTTGGTGGGTGCGGTTGGAGAGCACATATCTGATCTGCCTCGCGGACGAGACCTACGCGCTCGACATCAAGCCGGGCCGCATCAACTATATCGGCAAGGTTGCGTTCAAGCCCCTTTCGTCCGAAATCAAGAGCGCCTCGCGCCACGGTCCGGGCTATCGCGCGGTCCAACACGGTGCGCCGTTCGGCATCGCGGGTATCGATCAGAACATCGACGATGTGAGGGCGGATATGGCGAAGTACCCCGGCATTGCGTTGCCGATCGAAAAGGTCGTGTATCGACAGGCGACCTTTGCGACGAAAGAGAACTGGCTGGGGACGCCTCTATGCTATTCCACGACCGAGCGCCCCGCGAGCTGATCAGCGCACTCGCGCCTCACGCCACATGCCCCACAACGGCGGCGCGTCGGGCGTCGGACGGAACTCGTTGATGACCTCGTAGCCGTGCCGCTTGTACAGCGGCACGTTCTTCTCGTTCGACGACTCGAGATAGGTCGGCAACCCCTTCGCATCGATCATGGCCAGGTTCGCGTCCAGCAACGCCGAGCCCAAACCCTGTCCCTGAAAGCGCGGATCGACGCCGATCGTCATCAGATAAAAATGCGGCTTGGTCTTCGGATGATGCTTGTCCGCCGCCTTGCGAAACGCATCGACGCGTCCCAACCCCGACAGGCTGGTGAACGAAATGATGGTCGGAAACAGCATCAGCTCTTCCCACCACGGCAGCTTCAGATCCGCCCGCTCCGGCGGCACCCACAACGCCGCCGCGCTGTAATCGTCGGCCGTCCAAAGTTGCTGCCCCGGCAATCCGATCTTGCCGACCAGGAACGTGAACATCGCCCGCCGCCCGGCGTCGCGCTTCGCGTCGCGCCGCCCGATCCACGACATCACGGGATCGGTCGCAAAGGCCGCCGACAGACAATCGATGACCCGCTCCCGATCGGCCTCGCTCGCCTGCCGCGGCTGCGCGGCGCGCTTGCGCCGTTCGAATGCCTCGTCGCTCAACGCCGCCGACGACATCAAAACCGCTCGGAAAGCTTGATCGCCAGCCGGCATCCGGCCTTGATCGTTTCGGACAGAACGCGATACCCGGGCGCCTCTTCCGCGCCGTGCTCGATCGCGGTTTCGCGATGTTGAATCTCCTCGGCGCGAAACTTCTCGATCGTCGCCTTGAACGCGGCATTCGTTTCGCCGTCAGCCTCAAGCGCCGCCGCCTGCCGCGCATAGTGCTCGTCGATCACCTCTTCGACCGCCGCCGTGCACGCCATCGCAGCCTTCTCGCCCATCAGCGCCGTCACTGCGCCAAGCGCGTAACCCGCAACGTTCCACACGGGCGCCAGCGCCGTCGGCCGCACGTTGTTCTCCGCCACCAGCCGGTCGAACGCCGCCAAATGCTCCTGCTCTTGGTTCTCCATGTGGCGGATCGTGTCGCCCGACGCCGTGTGCCCGAGAATCGCAAGCTGCCCGCGATAGATCTGCACCGCGCCATACTCGCCCGCGTGATCGACGCGGATCATGCGCGCGAGATTCTTGTCGGCCGCATTGAAGCCCGGCAATCGCGGCGACGGCTTGATGGTCACGCTCACCTTCGGCCTCCGTTCCAAATCGTCCAGGCGCCGAACCCGCCAAGCCCGGCCGCCACAAGAGAAAACAGAAAATTGAACCCGGCCATCGAGATGCCGAACAGATCCCACACCACCTCGTCGCAGCGCACGATCTGCCCCGACGACAGCGGCCCGAAGATGCTGCCTGCGCCGGGCAGGTCGGTGCCCGTACAATCCGGCGGTCCCGGCCACCACTTGTATTCGACGCCCGCGTGGAACAGCCCGAGATAGGCGCCCCACAAAGCAACCGCCGCAATGACCGCATAGAGCACCACGACCGCCGGCCGCGGCACGGTCCACACCTGCGCCGCCGTCGCAGCCCCGCCCAGCACGATCAGCACGAACCACGGCACGCGCTGCTCCAGGCACAAGGCGCAGGGCCGATACCCGCCGATATACTGAAACGCGTAAGCGCCGCCGAGGATCAACACGCCCAGCACCGCCACCGCCACGCCCGGAAACAGGACGTGCGAGGTGCCGCGTTGAATCTGAAGAACGAGGGAGGCGCCGTTCATGGGCATAAATCTAGCGCGCCACGGGCCCCTCGCGCACCCCGCCAGCCTGCGGCAAACCGCACAATTTCTCGCGAGATAAACCTTGGTTGACGAAGCGCCCGCGCTCCCTATTATCCGCCCCCTCGCGGAAGGGGCGGCAACTACCGGCCCGCCACCAAAACCTCTCGCGACCGTGCCCCTGTGGCGGAACTGGTAGACGCGGCAGACTCAAAATCTGTTGTTGGTGACAACGTGCTGGTTCGATTCCGGCCAGGGGCACCAAATTTTTCGCTGGGGGGTGGGCGTTAAGGCTCGCAACGCGCTCAGATCTCGGCACCCGGCGACGAACTGCCTCGCATCATCTTGCGGACGCACGCGAGCAACGTGGCGGGATGCACCGGCTTTGGCACCGCGTCGTCCGCTCCAAGGGCGTGGGCAAGTCCAAGGGCCTGAGCGTCGATGTCGACGATAGCCAGAACGCGAACATTCTGTTTGAACCGCTTCTTGATTTCGAGGACCGTCGACAGCCCCTCTTTGGCGGTCATGGCGAGATCGACAATCGCAATCTCGCTGTCGTGATACTCGATAAGTCTTACGGCGTCGTACGCGTTTGAAGCCTCTCGGACTTTGAATCCGTCCAACTCCAGGTGATCGCGCAGCGCTCGCTGCATGTCGCGATCGTCGTCAATGACGCAGATCTCTGTCACGTGTGCTTGTCTCCCACGGCCGCGTTGAATGGCGGGCCGGTTGCGAAACTGGATTTGCTTGAGTGGCGCAACGGAGGAAGCCGGCGGCGCTCGGCGTATGGCTCTTGGCTTTCGACGATCATCGCCGTCCGGGACGCGGGCCGACCTTCAAGCGGCCCGAATCTTGGAAGGTGCAACGAGCCTCTGTCCGATTTGGTTCCAGTCGCTGCGCAAAGTAGTTGAGCGGCATCATGCTTGGTTTGTGAAGCTGCTACTTGAGAGGCGCCGATCGCTACTGTTGCAGGTGGCTTGGATCGGCGCTGAGCGTCCGCGACCAGCCTGTGGGCGTCAACTGGAAGTGGTCGCTATGCGATGGCACAAAGCGACCTTGCGCCTCATTCCAGGTCAGTCTTTCGATCGCAATGCGCGGACGGTCGATCGTGATGATATTGCACGAATTGTGTTCGCCGCGCAGCCGCCCGGACGTCGCCGTTCCGGCTTGCACAAGCAGCATCGACCGGCCGGCGGCCTTGTAGCGTCTGACACTCTCGCCGGCCCCGGCGACGTGTCCGTGGCCGGACGCGATGAGATCCACGCCGCCCTGCACGAAAGCGGCGACGGCCATATGCGCACGCCCGACGACGCCCTTGCGGCCGGCGAAGTCGAAGGGATGGTGCGTGACCACGATGCGCGTCGCGTTCAAGCCCGCGCCGGCGAACCGCTTGCACGCGGTTTCGATTTGCCGCCGGTTGATGCGCCCGCCTTGGACGGTGAACGAGCGAGCCGTATTGATGCCCGCAATCGCCAGTTCGTCGTCGACGTAAACCGGTTCATCCTCGCCGAAGTGGCGTCGATAGGCGGCGAGCGGCGTGCGCCAGCGCGCCCACACATTGTAAAGCGGCACGTCATGATTGCCCGGAACGACGATCGTAGGACACGACAGGCTGTCGAGAAACGCCTTCGCTTCGGCGAATTCGGCGTCGCGTGCGCGCTGTGTCAGATCCCCGGAAACAACAAGCACATCGGGCCCAGCTGCGGCGATGGCGTCCTTCAACGCCGGCAGCGTGGACCGATCCAGGTGGCCGAAATGCAGATCCGAGAGATGAGCAACGACGCGCAGGCTCAGCGTCCTCTTGTTACGGCTCGGAAGCGGCGGCTTCACGCACGGGTACGATCACGTTCAGCGCGCGCGGCCGGCTCACATAGTGCAAGGGCGAATCGAGCTCGGTGACTTCGCCGTCGATCGCGACGCTGACGCGCTTCAAGGGCGTTTCGATCCAGACCTCCTGGGCTTCCAATGTATCGAGTTCGCGCGGCTCGAAGCCGGCGAGCGATTTCAGCAAGAGGCCCGTGAGCTTCATAAGCCCAGCGCGCGGGGCGCGGCAGACCCAAAGCTGTCCGCTGTCCAACTGCGTCCGCTCCCCGAGCCGGAGGCCGGTGATTTCATACTTGTTGTTGCCGACGAACGCGAACGGCGTCTCACGCGCGCGTTCGTGACGCTCGTCGACGAGAAGCCGCACGTAAAGGCGCGAGCGCCGCTTCGCCACGGCGAGCATCGCGGGCAAGGACGCCATCCACTTCCCGTAACCCCTGTTCTGCAAGTCGTCGCGCTGTTGCACGAACCACGGATAAAGACCGATGCTCGAATTGTTCAGGAAGATGCGGCCATTCACCTCGCCGACGTCGATGCTGACGCGCTCGCCGCTGAACACGTTGCTCACCGCCTGTTCGAGTTCCAAAGGGATCCTGAGATCCTTGGCAAAGTGGTTGAGCGTGCCCAGCGGCAAAACACCGAGCGCCACGTCGGTGCCGACAACCGCGCTGGCGACGGCGTTGATCGTACCGTCTCCGCCGGCCGCCACCACGATCGTGTGGCCCTCGCCGACGGCTTGCCGCGCGAGCGCCGTGAGGTCGCTCCCGGACGCAAGACAAACGCGGGCAACGAGGCCCGCGTTTGCGAACAGCTCACGCAGCCGCTCATCCATACCCTGCGCCCGGTTTGAACCGGACGCTCCATTGATGATGCACGCGACCTGGGTTGGACGCTCAGTCACCGGCCTCGACCGATCCGACGTGCTGATCTCGATCAGCCTTTGACGATCTTGCGAACCGTGTCCTTCGCCCCGCCGACCGCGTTTTGAATCTTGCCTTTGACCTTGTCGGCTTTGCCGTCGGCTTGCAGCTTGGCGTCGCCCAGGACCTTGCCCGCCGCTACCTTGATGGCGCCCTTGGCCTGGTTTGCCGCGCCTTTGATCCGATCCTTGTCCATTTTCTCGTAGTCCTCGCTGGGTTGCCCAAGCTCAACGCGGTCTCCGCGGCGCGGGTTCCGCGCGGTTGCAGAATTAGCTCGGCAGCCCGCTTTGCGACGTCCGTGACGCCATGCCTCGGAAAGCGACAAGGGTATTGTAATGAGACAAAAGTCTCATTACATGATCGTCCGTGGCAGGCGCCACTGGTGAAAGGGAGTGTGTCATGCCGCTGACGCGGGCGCAGATGGACAGCAAAATGGATGAGCATTTCGGCTTTGAGCAACGCGACGACGTCGCCGGGGTCCTCGCGACGCTGGCGCCCGACGTCGAACACGACATCGTGGGCTGGCCGCCTGGCCCCGCGCACAGCCGCGACGGCGCACGCTCATTCTATGAAGCGTTGTTCGCCGACCTCTCCGACGGCAAGATCGAATGCCTGAAGCGTCTCTACGGCGACAACTTCATGGTCGACGAGTCGCGCTGGAAGGGCAGGGCGCCCGGCCGCCCCTTCGGCGTTGAAGGCATGAACCGTCCGCTTGAATTCCGCTTGCTGCACGTGGTCGAGTTCACGCCCCAAGGCGACATCAAGCGCGAGAACGTCTGGGTCGACCTCGCCGCCATCCTCCAACAACTGCCGCAGACTTAAAGCATGGCCAAGGCGGAGAAATCCGGTCGCTGGCAGCAGCGCCGCCGCACGCGCAAGGACCTCCTTCACGCGGCCGGCAGGCTGATGAAGCAGGGCACGAAGCCGACGCTCGAAGAAATCGCCGACGAAGCCGACGTCTCGCGCGCCACCGCCTACCGCCACTTCGCGAACGTCGATGCGCTGGTGCTGGAAGCAGAGCTCGATGTCGCCGTCCCGACGGCGAACGACGTCTTTGGCGGTATGCAGAGCGACGATCCCGCCGCGCGGCTCGAGCGTGTGGACACGGCGCTCCACCAGATGATTGCCGACAACGAAGTGCAACTGCGCCTCATGCTGGCGAACTCGCTCCAGCAACGCGCAAAAGGCAACAGCGCCGGTGAGATGCCCGTGCGCCAAGACCGCCGTACGCCGCTGATCGAAGCGGCGCTCGCGCCGGCCCGTGCGCGCTTCAAGCCCGCCGATCTCGAAAAGCTGTCGGCCGCGATGGCGCTGATCGTCGGCCCCGAAGCGATGGTCGTCTTCCGCGACGTCCTGCGCATGGACGACGCGAAAGCGCAAAAGGTCAGGCGCTGGGCGATCCGCGCCTTAGTCGACGCCGCGACGAAGAACGCTTAGCGCGTGCGAATACGGCCTTTGCCTTCGTGACAGGTCGACCGCGCGCCGCCCGCTTTCCAGGTCAGCAGCAAGATGCCGCTGCAGCGATGTCCCGAGAACTTCGAACTGTTCTCAAGATACCGCTCAGCATCGCCGCGCGTGCGCATATTGATCAACCGCGCGCGCCGTGGCTTCGCGGGCTCGCTGTCAACGTCGTCGATAGCGGGTCCCGTTCGAACAATAACGCGCACGTCGCGGCGCACCACGGTGTCGTCGGACGCCGCCCGGCGAAAGCGCCGGTCATACGTGTCGTTGTAGGTCCGCGTGTAGCCGCCGAACAACGTGCTGCGCCACCGCGAGTCCGACCACACCATCGGATCCTCCGAAGCGCGCGCCGCGTAGCCGCGCGCACCTTCGCCCAAATAGCTGCGCGTAAAATACCGTGCGCCGCGCGCATGACATTTGGCGACGCCGAAGCTTCCGCTTGAAACCATCGGATTATCCGCGCTCACGCCGCGGCACCCGCGTCCGGAGGCGTCGGCGCCGCCGGCCGTCGCTCCCATCGCCAAGACGGCGAGGAGCAAGCCACAAATGACTCTCACGATCACAACTCCCATTCATCTGGCGCCACAAAACGCGAGCGCCATCCCATTCATCGAGCACCACCGGGTTCCCCAACCCGATGCGAAATCCTAACACACGCTTGCGCGCGCGCGAGATCAGATCAACGCGCGAGCTACCGATTCGGCTCTCCGCTCTGTGTCCCCGTTTTCCATGTTTGGCCGTGGCCGCGCAGCTTGCGTGTTTCGAAATAAGGCGCGGGCGATGTCGTCACGCGTTAGGATTTCACCAACCTTTCCAGGCGTTCAGCCTTTCCAATTGGTTAACTTGTGCCGCGCTGAAACGAAAACAGCTGGCCCATGCCGTGCAAACCCGTTCGCCGCAATCAAAGTAACGGGAGATTAACGAATGCGTACAGTTAACCTGGGCCTCGTCGCAGCCGCCCTTCTTCTCGGCAGCACGGCCCTGTCCTCGCCGGCCTTCGCGACCAACAGCAATGATGGCGACGATCATTCCTACAACTGCAACGGCAACAACAGCTGTCCGACGACGACGACGACGAACAACTACGACGGTGACACCTACAACAAGGGCGGCACGGGCTACGGCGGCAACGTCGACAACTACAACAAGAACGACAGCCACAACACGGCCAACGGCGGCGCTGGCGGTCAAGGCGGCGCTGGTGGACAAGGTGGTCAGGGCGGCAACGCGCAGGGCGGCAACGGCGGCGCCGGCGGCAGCGCGACCAACTCGAACAAGAACGAAGCCAACAACACGAACATCAACGCACCCGTCGCTCACGGCGGTGAAGGCGGCAAGGCGTACGGCGGCAACGCCACGGGCGGCAGCGCGACCGGCGGCACGGCCAATGCCAACAACAACGGCAACGGCAATGGCAACGGGAACGGCAACGGCAACGGCAACCTGCACAACGTCGGCAACGTCACCGACTCGGCCAACAACAAGAACTACAACACCGACATCAACAACAATAAGAACGAGCAGGATCAGGACCAGAAGCAAAAACAGCAGCAGCAGCAAAAGCAAAAGCAGGAGATCAAGAATTCCGGCAACTCGGAAATCAAGAACTCCGGCAACAGCTATAACAAGAACGACAACTCGAACTCGAACAACGCGCAGCAGGAAGTGAACGTCGACGCGAGCACGCACAACGAGCGCGCGCCGGTGAACACCGCCTACGCGGCTCCGCTGGTCTCGGGCGAAGACACCTGCATGGGTTCAAGCTCGATCGGCGCTCAGGCTGTGTCGTTCGGTCTCTCGATCGGCACGACCTGGCAGGACGACAACTGCCGCCGCCTCAAGAACTCGCGTCAGATGGTGGCCCTCGGCTATCACCGCGCCGCGACCGCTCTGATGTGCGTCGATGCCGATGTCGAAGCTGCGATGGCCCGCGCCGGCACGCCGTGCCCGAACGGCGCTGCGGTCGTTGCCGCCGCCCCGATGTACTACCAGGAAGCAGCACCCGTCCGCGACTACACGCCGATGGCGCCGGTCGTCGATGAACCGGTGCGCAAGAAGCGCCGCATCCGCAAGCCGCTGCCGCCGAAATAAATCGGCCTACGCAGACGGTCACTGATTATGGGGAGAAGGGGTCGTCCGGAAACGGGCGGCCCTGACTTTTTGTTGGGGCCGCGTAACGAGAAAAGCGAATGGGAAGCGTGACATGCCCTCGCGAAAGGCTCGCTCCCCATTCCTCCGCCGGGCCTCAAACGCATCCCGGCACGCGCGCACGGAACAACAAGTCAGAAAAAGCGCGACACCGTCGCCAAGCCGATGACGATCGCGGTCAGAAGCGCAAGGTTCAAAAATTCGCTGGAGCGGGACATGGGGGGCGTTCTCCTCAAAGCGCGGTTCGTTGCGTCGAACCGTTGAAAAGATGATGCGCCCACGAACCTGAACGCCCGCCGAGGGGCGACATTCAGAATCCGTTCATCGTCTGCGCCCTGTGACGCGCGTCACGGATGCAGTTTCAGACCTTTGAGAATCCTGTCGGCGATCTTCTTGTCCTCGCGCAGGGCGATGCCCACGAGATTGAGTTCGACGCTCGCGACCGCCTTCACCGCCGCGCGGTTCGCGGCGTCGAAGCCGGTCTTGAACAAATCCTCCGTATAGACAGCGAGCTTCGAACCGGCTGCCATCGCCCGCTCGTACGCCGCGCGAATATCCGCGGGCGTCGCCGCGAACACCATCACTGGCTGCACCAGCATCGGCAGGTAGCGATGACCGGAGGCATCTTCATACGCATCGCCCGTTATCCCAGGCACAGTCGCGGCGATCCCGCTGATCGCGAACGCCGTGACGTTGAGCTTCTGCCAAACGGCCAGATCCTCGCGCAAGACGACGGCGATCTTGGTGTCGAATTTCATGCGTTCCGATGTAAGAGGCCGCGCCGCCGATTTATTGGACGTTTGTGACCGCGACCTGAAACTGGCGCGGCGTGATGCCGAAGGCACGCTTGAAGCGTCGATGCAAATGGCTCTGGTCGGCAAAGCCCACCGCCGCCGCAATGTCGGCGATCGCATGTCCGGCGCGCAACTGCCGCTGCGCTTCGCGCAAACGCAGATGCGTCAGATACCGGTGCGGTGCAATACCGTAGGCGCGCGTGAACGAGCGCGTCAGATGATGCCGCCCGCACGCCGCAATGCCCGCAAGCGCGCTCAGCGATACGTCTTGGCGATAGTGCGCGTGCATGTAGTCGCGCACGCGGGCGAGGGCAGGGCTGCTCGCCTGTGCCGTCGGCGTGTCGCTCGAATGTCGCGCAAGCCCGCGCAAGAAAACCCCGAGATGATGTTCCCGCTCGATCGCCGGCCCGCGCTCCGCAAACGCATCATGAGCCGCCGCCAGCAACCGCGCGATGCGCGCGTCGAAGAACATCGGCGTCCGAAACAGCGGCAGGCTCACGTCGCCCGAGGCGTCATGAAGATGGGCGCTCACCGCCGCCGCATCCACATAGATCATGCGATAGACGAACCCGCTCTCGTCCGCCGGCGCGCCGTCATGCGCGTCGCCGGGGTTGATGGCGAAGATCGACCCGCCCGTCGAATAAAACCGCTCGCCCCGGCAAGCAAACGTCTGCCGCCCGCCCTCGACCAGGCCGAACGCATACGTCTCATGAATATGCGGATCATAGCGATGCGCAACATAACGCGCACGCAGCAACTCGACGCCGTCGGCCGGATAGGCCCAATAGCGCGACCATTCACCCGGCGATCGTTTGCTCACGGAGCGCCCCCAGGCGCGATCAGTGTTAGGCTCGGGAAGTACGTCCGATACCGCCGCGGATCTCGCGTGATCAATGGAGCGCCGACCGTCGCCGCGTGCGCGCCGATGAAGAAGTCCGGCAGTACGCCCGTGCGCGTCCCGCCGGCGGCGCGGTACTGCTGGAAGATCTTGCCGGCGAGGAACAAAGCCGCACGTGGGATCGGTTCAACCGTTGCTGAAGCCTGCGCGACCATCGCATCGAGGTCTTCGATCCGCGTGTAGCGAACGGAAAGCTCGGCATAGATGACGTCATTGATCGCCAACCGGTCTCGGCTGGCTGCATGCTCAAGCGCCGCCTGAGACCAGTTCGCCCACGTCGGATCGGTGGTTACGACGTCGAGCAAGACATTCGAGTCGACGAGGATCACGCCGCTTACTCGCCGCGAGTAAGCGCCATGATCTCATCAGTCGTCATATTGGGACCTTTGCCTTTAGCGCTACCGACCAGTTTGGCGAAGCGGCTCTTGCCCGGCTTCGCTTTTCCCCTCGGCAGAATGACGACGCGCCCGTCCGCGATCACCTCGAACTCCACCTCTGCGCCGGGTTTCAACCGCAGATGGTCGCGCAGGCGCTTGGGGATCGTCACCTGGCCCTTGCTGGTCATCGTCGTCATGGGAAGTATTACCTCGAAAAGAGAGGTAATACTTATCACGTGCTAGGATGGCTGTAAAGAAACGGTCTATTCCGCTGCGCCTTTGACCGGCACGTAGACCTCGCTGCCGACCTCGTGGAATTTGTCGCTCATCGCAGCCATCCCCTTCTCTTTCTCTTCGAGTTTGGCGGCGTAATCCCGCACATCCTGCGTGATCTTCATCGAGCAGAATTTCGGCCCGCACATGGAACAGAAATGCGCCGTCTTGTGCGCCTCTTTGGGCAGCGTTTCGTCGTGATAGGCGCGCGCCGTTTCGGGATCGAGCGCCAGGTTGAATTGATCCTGCCAGCGAAACTCGAACCGCGCCCGCGACATCGCATCGTCCCACAACCGCGCCGCGGGATGCCCCTTCGCCAGATCCGCAGCGTGCGCCGCGATCTTGTAGGCGATCACGCCCTGCTTGACGTCGTCGCGATCCGGCAGCCCCAGGTGCTCTTTCGGCGTCACATAGCAAAGCATCGCCGTCCCGAACCACCCGATCATGGCAGCGCCGATGGCGCTCGTGATGTGATCGTACCCCGGCGCGACGTCGGTGGTCAGCGGCCCCAGCGTATAGAACGGCGCCTCGCCGCAAGCCTTCAGCTGCTTGTCCATATTGGCTTTGATCTTGTGCATCGGCACGTGACCAGGCCCCTCGATCATCACCTGCACGCCGTGCTTCCAAGCAACCTTGGTCAACTCGCCCAGCGTCTCAAGCTCCGCGAACTGCGCCGCGTCGTTCGCATCCGCAATCGACCCGGGCCGCAAACCGTCGCCCAGCGAGAAGCTGACGTCATAGGCGCGCATGATCTCGCAAATCTCGTCGAAGTGCGTGTAGAGGAAGCTCTCCTTGTGGTGCGACAAGCACCACTTCGCCATGATCGATCCGCCGCGCGAGACGATGCCGGTCACGCGCTTGGCCGTGAGGTGAATGAACGGCAACCGCACGCCGGCATGCACGGTAAAGTAATCGACGCCCTGCTCGCACTGCTCGATCAGCGTGTCGCGATAAACCTCCCACGTCAGGTTCTCGGCGATGCCGTCGACCTTCTCCAACGCCTGATAGATCGGCACTGTCCCGATCGGGATCGGCGCATTGCGAATGATCCAATCGCGAATGTTGTGAATGTTGCGGCCCGTCGACAGATCCATGACCGTGTCCGCACCCCAGCGGATCGACCACACCATCTTGTCCACTTCGTCGGCGACCGAAGACGTCACGGCGGAGTTGCCGATATTCGCATTGATCTTGACCAGGAAGTTGCGCCCGATCGCCATCGGCTCCAATTCGCCGTGGTTGATGTTGGCTGGAATGATCGCCCGCCCGCGCGCCACCTCGTCGCGCACGAACTCCGGCGTCATCACATCGGGAATATCCGCACCGAAATCCTCGCCGTCGCGCGCCATCATCGCGCGTCCGAGATTCTCGCGGATCGCGACATACTCCATCTCGGCCGTAATGATCCCGGCGCGCGCGTATTCGAGTTGCGTCACCGCGCGTCCGGCCTTGGCGCGAAACGGTTTGCGGCTGGCAGGGAAGGGCGCCACAAGCCGCTCGCCCGTTGCCCCGCCATTGTCCTCGGCCTTCACCGGCCGCCCGTTGTAACTTTCGACGTCGCCGCGCGCCAGAACCCACTGATCGCGCGTCCGCGGCGCACCCTTCATGATATCGACCTTGAACGCTTCATCCGTATACGGACCACTCGGATCGTACAGCTTCACCGGCGCCTCGTTCGCACTCGGATGCAGCGCGACCTCGCGGAACGGCACGCGCAAATCCGGATGCCGCTCGCCCGCGACATAGATTTTGCGCGAGCCGGGGATCGATCCGGTCGTCACTTGAAACGAAGGCTTGTGCTGAATGTTCATGGGCGCGGTGCCTCGGACGAAGGTGGCGGCGCTGAACGGTCGTGGGGCGAAAGAAAGAATGAGCGCGTGCGACGCGCAAATCCGAATCCCTCCGCCGGTGTGAACCGGATCAGGTTCAAAGGGTCGCGGGTCAAACCGCCTCTCAGCCCCTGAACGCGGGGCCCCCCTTCGGACGGCGCGATCTTTCCGCCGAACCGGCGCCCGCGTCAATCGAAGAACTGAGCAGACGCGAAAAGCGTCAGACCTTTTCGCGCGTTCCGGCGGCGGCCTTCAAAGCCGAGCCCAACCGCCCATCGAGTTCCGCAACCTTCGACCGTAGAATGGCCGCCTCATCGCGCGATTTCGCCGCCTCATGCAGCAACGCCTCCAGCGTCATCACCCGATTGCGCAGCGAATCGAACTCGACCGACGACTGGCTGCCCGACATCAACCGCTGCTCGACATCCGCAAGGCGCGCTTTGAGCAGGCTCACATCCTCGCTGCCCGTCGCGCGATCATCGGTATGCGCCGACAGCCGCGCTTCCAGACTGGCGATCTGCGCCCGCAAACCCTGCGCCTCATTCGCCTGCCGCTTCGCCTTGTCCAAAGCCTGCTCAAGATCGCCCAAGCGCGACCGCAAATTCTGCGCTTCGCCGGCCTGCCGCTGTGCGTCGGCAAGCTTGCCCTCGACCTCGCTCAACCGCGACCGTAGCCGCGCACTCTCCGCATCGTTTTGCGGCGACGACAGCTCGACAACCGACGTCGCCGACCGCGCTTCAGCAAGCTGCGCCTCAAGCTCGCTGATGCGCGCCTTCAGCGGCTCCGCGCCCGTGGCCTTCGAACTGACCGCGCGGCTCAGCGCCACTTCCGCTTCGCTCAGCTTGTCCTGCAAATCCGAAACCCGTGACTTCAGCGCGTCCGTCTCGCGCGCCGACGAGAACCCGGACGCCAAGCGTCCCTCGAGTTCCGCAATGCGCGCCTGCAACACCTTGCTGTCGCCGCCCGTCGCCATCGCCGCCGGCTGCGACTCGAACTCGCGAACGCGTCCGGTCAGCGTCTTGATCTGCTCCATCGCCTTGTCGCGCACGCGCATCGTTTCGGCGAGTTGGCCTTCCAGCTCCATCACCCGCTCGCGCATCGTGTCGTCGGGCATCATCGTCATGCCGCCGAGATCCAGCGGCACAGGAGCAGGCGGCGCTGCGGCCAGCGCCTCCGCCTTCGTCTGATACTCGTCCCACTTCGCGCGCGCCTCCAGATAGCGCGTGCGGAATCCGTCTACCTCGCCGCGCAGCCGTTCGGACTCGTCGCTGAGCCGTTTCTCGTTCGTCTTAGCCGTATCGAGATCGCGTTCAAGCTGCGTCATGCGCGCAATCATCTCGTCGCGCGCCGCCACGCGCGAAGCCCGCGCCCCTTCGGGCAATCCCTCAAGCTCCGCCACGCGCAGCTTGAACTCGTCGATCTCCTTGTCGCGCGCGATCGCCCGGTCGCGCGAATCGTGAAGCTCGGCCTCGACCTCCTTATGCCGCTGCGCCTTCTGATCGCGCGCCAGCGTAAAGCCGATCACGATCCCGACCAGCCACGCGATGCCGAGGAACAGCCACGTCTGGATGAACAAATACATCATGGCCGCGTCCCGCCCCCTCGCGTCATGGCAGCACCGTAATTTCGACCCGGCGATTGCGCGCCTGGCCGGCCACGGTGGAATTGTCCGCCGCCGGTTGCGACGACCCCGAACCTTCGACGACCAGCCGCTCGCGATCGACGCCCTTGGCGGCCAGATAAGCCGCCGTCGCTTCCGCCCGCGTCCGGTCCAACCCGTCGAGACCAAGCTCCCGGCTCGTGCCGTCGACATGCCCCGTAATCAAAAACCGCGTTCCGCAATCGACCGACGTCTGCGCCATGCGATCGAGAAGCTTGTGACTTGCAGGCCGAATTTGCGCCGATCCGTTGGCGAAGCCGACGACGTTGTCCGCCATGATCTGGTCGAGCAGCTTCTGACACGCCTCCGCGCTTAACCGCTGCATCGACGGCGTCACCGGCACGAGCGCGGCCGTCGTGTCCTCCGGCACCTCCGGCAAAGCAACCGGCGCTGTCGAAACGGTGATGTCGGCGATCCCCTGATAAGACCGCGCCAGCGTCTTCGCCGACGCATAGATCCCGGCCTGCGCCTCGGCGGTCGTCGCCTGGCCGCGCACGGTGATCACGCCATCGACGAACTGCGCCTCACCCGCCTGCAGCTGCGACAGCTGCCGCAAGCTCCAGATCGCCGTGTCTTCCCATGGTCCCGTCGGATGCCCCGCCGCGACCACCGTCGTGTCGTCCACGCCCGCCGGAAATAGCTTGCGCGCTTCCACGCCGATCGCCTGCCGAAACCGCCGCCCCGGCACGTAACCGCTCAAAACGATCCGTCCCTCGCCGTCGCGCTTGGCGCTCCAGGTGAACGGCTTCTGCGCAACCGCGACCGTCATCTCGTCGCGCACCTGCGTGATCCCGCCGAGCCATGGCCCCCCCGGGCCCGCCGCCGCGCGCACCGCAAGCTTCAGATCGTCGCGGTCGGCTTCGCTGGGGGCGACACCGGTCAGGATCGCAACCTGGCCGTCCATCTTAACTTTTGCCCACGTCGCCCCGGATTCCTTCAACGCCCCGCGCGCATAGGCCAGCAGCTCGGGCTCGACGAACCGCACACTGCGCCAGTGTGCTTGGCCGTGTTCGTAGAAGGTCGCGAAATAGCCGGTCACGAGCAAAGCCGTGATGCCGGCCAGTACAATCCACCGTGCCATGAACGATCCATGACGAACGACGTGCCGCGTCCCGGGACGCGCGCATGCGCTTTGTCATTCCTCTGCGTTTCTATCACCGCGAGCCCCCCGCGTGAACTGGCGCAAGCATCGCACGAACGCCCCCGCGCAACCCGTCTGATCGCGCCTTAAGGTTGCAGGGCCCACGGATTGAAGCACGCCGGACCCTGGCCTATGGTCCCGCGCCCTTAACCAAGCCGATGGCTGCTGAGTCGCGCGAGCCTGCGCGCCGGAACGCATTTAGGCCCCAGCATTCATTTAGGAACGTGTCATGAAGAACTTGTTTGATTCCAACGTGGTCCGCTACGCCGGCATAGGCGCCTTGGTCGTGATCGCGTTCGCCGCGATCTTCTGGGCCAGCAGCACCGGCACCGGGCCGAGCGGTCCGCAGGCGGTTAGACTTCCGCCGATCGCGAATGCGAACATCCAACCGGGTTTCGTCGGCTCGCAGCCTTTCGGCCTCTGGACCCTCTCCTGCCAGAACATGAAACCGTCGGCGACGCCCCCCGCCGCCGGACAAGAAGCGCCGCCGAAACGCATCTGCCGCACCAATGCGCGCATGACGGTGCGCGGACCCAACAACGCCATTCTCCTCGCCGCCGGCTTCAATGTCCTCATGATGGACACGAAGAAAGTGCCGGCGATCATGTTCCGCGTGCCGCCCTCGGCGAGCGCCGCCGACAGCGCCAACTTCATGATCGACGAGAAAACGATGTTCAAAGCCCCGCTGCGTTGCACGAAGACGGAATGCATCGTCCAAGGCGCGCTGCCGCCCGAAGCGCTGGCGCAGATGAAAGCCGGCAAGACGCTGTCCCTGATCTATACGATCAAGGATCGCCAGCAGCAGGACAAGAAAGTCCGCGTCGACCAACTGCTGCACGGCTTCAGCCAATCCTACGACGCGATGACCCGCGCCATATCGGCCTAACGCCAAACGAAAAGCGGCGGCCATCGGCCGCCGCGAAGATGATGTAAGGGCAGGGACCCTAGTGCGCGAGATCGCCGAGTTCCTGAAGCAGCGGCCCCAGGAACTTCTCGTAATTCCGCCACCGCGCCACCGACGAACTGTAGATCGGTTGACGAACCTGCGACGAGCTTGCCGTCTTGACCGGCCGCTCGTTGCGATGGAAGTCGAGCACCCGCGCGTCCCACTCCAGCCCGCAATAGTCGAGGATGCGCCGCGCTTGCGCCTCGGTGTCGGCCACGACCTCCTCATACGTCACGTCCAGGAACGCGCCCGGCGGCAGAACCTCTCGCCAGTGCGCCATCAAGCCGTGATACGCGCGATAATACCGGCCCAATTCGCCGAGATCGTAGGTCTGCGTCTGCTCGCCCGCGAACAGCTTCGAGAAGCATGACACGCACGTATCGACCGCATTGCGGTTGGTGTGAATGACCTTCGCACCCGGCAGCGCCAGATGGATCAGCCCCAAGAAGTAGAAGTTCGACGGCATCTTGTCCGTGATGCGCTCCGCCCCCGGCGCGCGCCGCATCAGCTTCTGCAGATAGGCCTCGCCGATGCGCGCGATCTCGGCCGGCGTCGTGACGGGCACGAGTTCCGGATACGGCACGTTGGTGCCGTCCCTCTTCCGCACGCTGTTGACCGTATTGCTCATATCCTTCAGTTCGCCGGCGCCGGTGACGCGCGAATGGCTGGCCAAAATCTGCTCGACCAGCGTCGTGCCCGACCGCGGCATCCCCAAGACGAAGATTGGCGTTTGGCTGGCGACGCCGCCGCCCGATTTCTCGCGAATGAGATCGGCCGTGATGACGCTCTTCAGCCGCTCGAAATAGGCGAGGATCGTCGCTTCGTCATAGGCGATCGTCTTACGCTTCAGAGCATTCCCGCTCAGGAACATCGGAAACGCTTCGTCATAGCGCTTCAGGTCGTCATAAATCTTGCCCGCCGCAAAGCTCATCTGCATGCGCCGCTCTTCGCTCAACGAGTCGGCGTTCGCGATCTGCGCTTCGATCGCCTTCACATGCCTGTCGTCGCTCGAGCGGAATTTATAGGCGTCGACCAGATTGACGTACGTCCCGATCGATTCCGGGCTCAGCGCCAAACACGTTTCGAACGCCCGCAAAGCTTCGTCGAACCGCCCCAACTCTTTCAGCGCATTGCCCATATTGTTGTAGGGATCGGCAAAGTCTGGCTTCAGCGCGATGGCGCGCTGATAGGTCTCGATCGCCTTGGCCGGCTCGTCCGCCTCGAAATACGCGCGCCCCAGCATGTTCAGCGTTTCAGCCTTGTTCGGCGCGATGGCGAGCGATTTCCGCAGCGCGTCGAACGCCGCATCAAGCCGCTCTTGCTCCACCAGGATCGCGCCCATATAGGCCAGCGCATCCGCATTCTGCGGGCTCATTTTCAGCGCCTGCTGCGCAACCGCCAGCCCCTGATCGAATTGCTTCAAATCCTTGTAGGCCAAGATCAAATTGTTGATCGCCTCAAGGTAATTGGGTTTGAGCGTCAGCGCGCGCTTGTACGCGGCTTCCGCTTCCGCAGGCCGCTCAAGGTCGCGCAGCACGCTGCCCAGATTGTTGTAGGCCTCGGCATAACTCGGATTGATCGCCAGCGCCCGGCGGTACTCCGTTTCTGCTTCCGCGAACCGGCGCGTCTGACGAAACGCGTTGCCTTTGTTGCTCACCGCCTCCGCAAAGCGCGGGCGGATCATGATCGCCTTGTCGTAGTTGACGATCGCGGTCTCGAAGTCGCCGAGGTCGAAATAGGCGATGCCCAGATTGTTGTGCGCGTCCGCGGCATCCGGCTTCAGCGCCACCGCGCGCTGCCCGTGCTCGATCGCCTTCTGTGGCTGCCCGATGCGCCGGTACATCTCGGCGATGTTGGCTTGATAGATGTGGACGTTCGGATTGACGGTCAGCGCACGCTCGATCAGCTGCACCGCGAACGGCGTCTTGCCCGCCTGATGCGCCACGATCGCCAATTGGTGCAGCGCCTCCGGATCGTTCGGCCGCTGCTTCAGGATCTGGCGCAAAATCCCTTCCGCCTGGACCAGCCGTCCCGCGCGCGCATGTTCGCCCGCCAGTTTGAAGGCCTGGGCAAGGCTCAAACGCTGCGTTCCCTGTCCCATCTGTGCGGCCGCCTGCGGAGTGCTGGTCATGAGGATTGTCCGTCTAAAGGGTGAGTTTTCAAGCACGTAAGCGTTCGACAAGGCGCTCGACCACGCTGTCCCAGCGTGCGTCCGGCCCCTGCCGCACCAATTCCAACGTCGGATACCAAGGCGAGTCGGTGCGCTCCCGAAGCCACCGCCACTCGCCCGCTTTGGGCAGCATCACGAAAACCGGCCGCCCCAACCCGCCGGTCAAATGCGCGATCGCCGAGTCGATCGTGACCACGCAATCGAGCGCGGAGATCAGCGCCGCCGTGTCGCTGAAGTCCTTAAGCTCGCCGCTCGGGTCGAACACGCGCGGCTTCAGCGGATGCGCCGTCAGCTGCTCGCGCCCCGCCCCGACCTGCAGCGACACCGGCAAGATGTTGTCGAGCTCGAGAAGCCGCGTCAGATGCCCCAGTGCCACCGACCGCACGCGATCGTTCGGATGCGTCGGCCGTCCCTGCCAGACGAAGCCGACGGTCTTGCGCCCCTGCGCCACGCCGCGAAGCTTCGCGCGCCATGCATCGGCCTTGGCCGCGTCGGCAAACAGATAAGGCACAGCAGACGGAATGGTATCGAGCGTCGTGCCGAAGACCAGCGGCAAACTCGACAAGGTAATCTGAAAATCGAACGCAGGAATTTGCTCCCAACGCTCATAGCAGATGAAAGAGCCCTTCACCGACTTCAGCACCGGATTGACTTCGGGCCCCGCGCCCAGAAAAACGTCCTTCACCCGCTCGCTGACCATCGGCAAATAACGCGCGAACTGAAAGCAATCGCCATAGCCCTGCTCGGCGATAATCAGCAGCCGGCTTGAGGTTAAGCGCATGCCGTTCCACTGCGGCTGCTTGAATTTCGGCAAGACGTCTTGCGTGTTGGGCAGCTTGTAGCGCCACTCATACTCGCTCCAGCCCGCATGAAATTCGCCGTCGGCCAGCAGCACCTGCGCCAACCCCATACGCGCGCGCGCCAGCGCCGGCCGCAGCACGACCGCGCGCTCGAACAGCGAACGGGCCCGCACGCCATCGCCGAGCGCAACGTAGACGTCGGCGAGATCCGCTAGCGCATCGGGCAACACGCCAAGCGCCACCGCGCGTTCGCCTGCATCGCGCGCCTCGTCCAGCCGTCCCGCATGGCGTAGCGCGCGGCACAAATTCGCCAGCGGCAGCGCGTCGGAATTCGTGCCGTTCAACGACTGCTGCAGCAACGCGATCGCACGCTCCGGCTGACCGCGCCTGTCGGCGACGGCGGCCAACACAGCCAGCGCCTGCACATGCTTGGGGTGCCTGGCCACGATCGCGGAAGCGAATCGTTCGGCATCGTCGAATTCGTTCTTAGTGAAGTGCGCCTGCGCCCGCTTCAACGCGTCGCCAAGCTTCAGCTGAATGCCGCCCGAGGGCGGCATGGTCGGTGTCGGTGTCATCCCCAATCCGTTCACGAGGTGGTCACCCAAGCCGAATCCTTAATGAATGGTAAAGACTAGCTATCGCACGCACGATCTCGTGTGAGAAGTCACGTCCAACCCCAATTCACAGAAAGGGAACCACGATATTGGGACGTAGCGTTTCTTAACTACCTGATGTAGAAACGCCACTACCCCTAGGCGTAATCGTTAATAGGACACGCCAGCCATAGACGGTTCTCCCAGCCCCGCGTTATCCCGGAATCGAGGCATGATTCGGGGAATTCGGGGGTGTATCGCGGCTCAGTCGCGATCCCAAGGGCTCCACGGACATCATTTTTTGACCGTTTTCCGCTGGGGAGCTTTGCTCATGATCCGCCTACGTTCACAGAAGCTTATGTCGGGTGTTTCGACGCTGGCCGTCTTAGCGTCCTTTGGGATGGCCGATCCGCTTCTGGCGGCCGGCACCGACGTCAACGGTCCGGGCAACGTCCCCGCGATCAACACGCAGACGACGAACGATCTCGATTACCTCGACATCGACACCAACGCGAATGTCGGCGCGACGGGCGGCAACAGCATCCTGAACAACGCGGGCACGATCCTCGGCAACACGGCGGGCATTTCGCTCCGGATCGACGACAGCGTCCTTCAAGGCGCCATCACCAACAACGGTTCGATCGGTTCGACGACAGCGGACGCCATCGACATCACGAACAGCACGATCGGCGGCGGGCTGTTTAACAACGGGCTCCTCACGGCGGACGGCGCCGGCGCCATTGCCATCGACATCAACGGCAACTCGATCTTCAATGGCGGCATCACCAACACCGGCACGGCCACAGCCGACGCCTCGGTGATCAGCATCAACAGCGGCATCTTCACGGGCGGCATCGTCAACTCCGGGCGCCTCATTTCGGCGAACGGCAGCGGCATCTACATCAACAACGGCGTCGACTTCTCGGGCGGCATTAACAACAGCGGCACAATCGACGCGTCCTCGTCGGGCATCGACATCGACGCCGACAGCTTCGCGGGCGGCGTCACCAACTCCGGCCTCATCACGACCGCCACCAGCACCGCGCTCTACTGGTCCGGTGGCGTCTTCACCGGCGGCATCAACAACAGCGGCACGATCGTAACGGGCGACACCAGTGGTTTTGCCGTCTATATCGGCGGCGACTCCTTTGCTGGCGGCATCGTCAACTCCGGCAGTATTTTGGCCGAAGCCGGCGCCAGCGCCATCGCCATCGACATAGACGCTGGCCTGGTCCAGGGCGGCATCAACAACACCGCGACCGGCACGATCTCCGGCTCGGGCACCGGCATCTATTTTGGCGGCGACTTGTTCCAAGGCGGCCTCACCAACTCGGGCTTGATCACGTCGCAAAACAACGCGCTTGAGTTCAGCACCGGCGAGTTCCAGGGCGGAATCAACAACACGGCGACCGGCACGATCGTCGGCGACGACTACGCCATCGAGGTCGTCAACGACACGTTCCTCGGCGGTATCACGAACGCCGGTCTCATTCAGTCGGTTTCGAACACTGCCATCTCCATCAATAACTCTCTGTTCGAAGGCGGCATCAACAACTCCGGCACGATCCAATCGGCCAGCACCGCCATCTCGATCAACAGCACCACGTTCAATGGCGGCATCACCAACAGCGGCTTGATCACCTCCGACAGCAGCCACTATGCGATCGAGATCTCCGGCGACACCTTTAACGGCGGCATCGTCAACAGCGGCTCGATCTACGCCGACACCTCCTACGCGATCTACTTCAACGGCACGACATTCAACGGCGGCATCAACAACACCGCGACCGGCGTCATCGAAGCCGCCGACAGTTACGCGGTCTACTTGAGCGGCACCTCGTTCAACGGCGGCGTCACGAACGCCGGCGTTATTCATGCCCAAGCGTCCACCGCCCTCTACGTCAACAACACGACGTTCTCGGGCGGCATCAACAACTCCGGCACGATCGTCGCCGACACCGGCGGCTACGGCATCTACACCAGCAACACCTCGTTCACCGGCGGCATCAACAACAGCGGCACGATCCAGGGCGGCCAAAGCTATTCCGGCCTCTACATCGATGACACCACCTTTGCGGGTGGCGTCACCAACAGCGGCCTCATCGCGTCCGGTTCCACCGGCGACTACGGCGTCTACGTCGGCGCCGACTCGTTCTCGGGCGGCATCAACAACACCGCCACCGGCACGATTGCAGGCGCGGATGACTACGCCCTCTACATTAGCGGAACGACCTTCCAGGGCGGTATCACCAACGCGGGCTTGATCCAATCTGACCCGACCGACGGCTACGGCATCTATATCTCGAACACGACGTTCTCGGGCGGGATCAACAACACGGCCACCGGCACGATTGCCGCCGACAGTTACGGCATCTATGTCTCGAACACGACGTTCGAGGGCGGCATCACCAACGCCGGTCTCATCACCTCCGCCGACACCTACGGCATCTATATCTCGAACACCACGTTCACCGGCGGCATCAACAACTCCGGAACCATCGAAGCGCTGAACTACACCGGCATCGGGATCAGCAACACCACCTTTGTAGGCGGCCTGACGAACTCCGGCCTCATCGACGCCGGCACATCGGGCGTCAACGTCTCGGTGACCAACTGGACCGGCGGCTTCAACAATACGGCAACCGGCGTCATCCGGACGCTGGAAAGCACCGGCGTCAATCTGAGCGTTACAAACTGGCAGGGTGACTTCACGAACGACGGGACCATCTTGGCCGCTACCGACGGTACGCTGGTCAACAACTACGGCACCGGCGTCTATATGAACGTCACCAATTTCTCCGGCAACTTCGTCAACAACGGCCTGATCAGCGGCGGCGCCGACTCCGGTACGGGCGTCTACATGTTCGGCGCGCTGTTTGACGGCGACGTGACGAACACCGGCACGATCATATCGACGGGCGGCTACGACGGCCTTGGGCTCAACCACACGCTCTACACCGGCGATGTGACCAACAGCGGCACCATCCTGACGGCGGCCGGCGGCAACGGCATCTACGTCGGCTCCAGCACAACGATCGCCGGCGCGCTGACCAACTCCGGACTCATCGATCCCGACTACGGCATCTACGTCGATGGCGCGGTTCAGGGCGGCATCTTCAACTCCGGCACGATCCTGGCGACGGTCGCCGGCATCGACCTGACCACGGCCAACACCACCGATCCGCTCGCGGTCGCGCCGTTGGGCGGTCACACGATCACGCAGACCGCAGGCCTCATCCAAGGCAACAGCGCTCTCGACGGCACCGGCACCGTCGAAATCGCCCTCAACATGGATCAGTCGGGCACGGAGTTTGACGACACGTTCAACGCCAACGGCGGCGCGATGGATGGCGACATCGTCGGCGGTGGTGGCGACGACATCGAAGTCGCCGGCAACTTCAGCTACCTCCGCGGCACCGCGTCGGACATCGATCAACTCACGGTCACGAGCGGCGTGGGCGTGTTCGGTTCGTCCGGTGTAACCGTCAACGGCGACGGCGTAACCTTCACCAGTCTCGAAGACATGGTGGTCAATGGCGGCGTTGCACATCTCGACGACGACACCACCATCAACATCACCGACGATTTGACGATGGGCCCGGCAGGGACGCTCTCGTTCCTCGTCACCACGAACGAAGCCGTTCACGGTCTCGTCGCGGCCGGCGACGACGCGAACCTCGACGGCACCCTGCAGGTGGCGATCGATCCGTCGTCCTTCGCCGTAGCAGCGCTCGACACCTACACCTACGACAACATCATCACCGGTCAGACGTTCGGCAGCTTCGACGCCGCCACGACGACGTCTCTCTTCTGGCTCGCGGATGAAACGGTCAACGCCAACGACGTCGATGTTACGATCAACCGCGTGGACTTCGGCGACGTGCTGGACCAGCTTGGCCTTATCCAAACCCAGAACCAGCAAGCGGTCGGTAACACGCTGGAAGAGATCTTCCAGTGGGTTCAGGTCAACGGACCGGTGGGCAACGAGTTCGACGATCTCTTCGTGGCCCTCTTCGGCACGTCGGATCCGGCCGAAGTTCTCGCCATGTACAACGAGATCAGCGGCGCCGAGCACGCTCAGGTTCAGCAGTCGATCCTGCATGCCTCGATGCTCTTCAACACGATCGTCGGCGAACAAACGGACCGCACGCTGCTCACGCTTGACGGCGCGCGCTTCGCCAACATGGGTGCGCAACGCTACGCTTCGGCGGCCACGATCATGGCCAACGACGCATCGACCGCATCGGTCGGCGGCAGCAACGGCCTGAACCGCGGCGCCAGCGGCGCATCGGTCTGGGCGCGCGGCTTCGGCGAGTGGACCAACACCGACGGCGACGTAGAGGCGCCGGGCTATGAAGGCGACTCGACCGGTCTGGCCGGTGGCGTCGACTTCGCGCTCGGCAGCAACGCCACCCTCGGCGGCGCGGTCGTCTACTCGAACACGGATGTCGACTTCGACTCGCCGGGCGACGACGCAGAGTTCGACTCCTGGCAGGTTGGCCTCTACGGCAACTACGGCTTCGGTCACTTCTACGGTGCCGGTTCGGCGAGCTACGCTTGGCACGATGTGTCGACCGTGCGCACAATCCAGCTGCCGGTTCCGGGTGCGCCCTTCACGGCCCTCGCAGGCTACGACGCCTCGGCCTGGTCCGTGGCTGGTGAACTCGGCGGCATCTGGCCTCTCGGCCGCGTGAACGTGCAGCCCTCGATCGGTCTCGCCTACACGGGCGCCGACACCGATGGCTTCACCGAAACGGGCAACGCGGGCGCCTACACGCTCGACGTCAGCAGCACGGACGCCGACAGCTTCGCCGGTATCCTCGCTCTGCGCGCCTCGGGTCTGTGGACCATGGGTCAAACCCGCGTCGTGCCGGACATCAAGGTCGGCTGGCGTCATGAGTTCAATGACGACCGCCAGACGTTCACGGCCCTCTACCTGGGCGACCCGACCGAAACGCCCTTCACGATCGTCTCCTCTGAAGTCCAGCAAGACGCAGCGCTGGTCAGCGCCGGCCTCACCTTCGGCCTGACCAACAACCTGGAACTCTTCGGCGACATCAATGGCCTCTACAGCTCCGACTCCGCATCGACGAACGCCTCAGGCGGCGTCCGCCTGACCTGGTAATCGGCGCAAAGCCAAATCGAATAGAAGGCGAGGGCGGCTCATCGAGCCGCCCTTCGTCGTTTCCACCGCCACGGCAATGGCGACTCAGCTTCACCACAAAGCCTCGAAGCACTCTAAGATTCACAAAGCTGGCTTTCCTGTTGGCGCGCAGCGCCGATCATGCCCGTTGCCTGCGGCGCCAGACATCTTTGTGAACCTTTGAGTGCTTCGAGGCTTCGTGGTGAAGCTGAGTCTCCGTTGCACATCCGCCTCAAGCGCGACCCGTCCTAACGAAACCACACCACGCCCGCGCGCCGTTAACGCGCTCTTAGCCATAACCCCTCAACTTCGGTTCCCAGCAGTTCGACCGGCGATGGGTCGGCCGCGTCTCGGGGCGGGACGCGGCCACCACTTTCCAGATTCGGTCGGCCGGTGTTTCGAGGGGAAGGTTTCCATGAGCGTGCGTTCGCGGATTTTGTCCGGCGTTTCTCTGATTTCCATGTTGGCCGCGGCAGGTGCCGTCGGCCCGGCGACAGCCGCCGACACATTGTCGGGCCCGGCCGTGTTCGCCCCCTATACCAACGCCGAGACCGACACGGTCACGATCGACCTGGACGCGACCGTCGACGCCGACGAGAACAACGACAGCTTCATCAACCTCATCCCGATGAGCGACGCAGGCTCGATCCTGACCATCGACGACAGCTACCTTATCGGTGACATCGTCAACCACGGCTCGATGGTGTCGTCGGCCGGCAACGGCATCGACATCCTCAACGATTCGCAGGTCGACGGCGGCATCCTGAACACCGGCCTGATCGGCGCCGAAGTCGGTATCTTCATCGACGACGACAGCTCGGTCGCCGGCGGCATCCTGAACGAAGGCTCCATCGTCGCCGTCTCGACGGCCATCCTGCTTGGCGACGACAGCGAGATCCTGGGCGGCATCACCAACTCCGGCGGCCTGATCGAAGGCGCGCTCGGCATCAACGTATCGGATGCGCAGGCCGAACTTCACGGCGGCATCACGAACGAAGTCGACAGCGTCATCCGCGGCACCACGACCGCCGCGATCCAGTTCACCGGCGCCATCCTCAGCGGCGGCATCACGAACTCGGGCACCATCGACGGCACCGGCGTCGCCAACGGCATCAACATCCTGGGCGGCACGATCACCGGCGGCATCACGAACAACGAAGGCGCACTCATCCAGGTCGCGGGAAGCAGCGTCACAGCCATCATCGTCCGCGACGCGACCTTCATCGGCAACATCACCAACGACGGCGTCATCCTGGCCGAAGGCAGCTCGGCGCTCGGCGTGATCATCTCCGGCACCACCGACTTCACCGGCAACGTCACGAACAGCGCCACCGGCACCATCAGCGCCGACACGACCGCCCTCCTCATCAGCAACGTCACCTTCACCGGCAACGTCTCGAACGCCGGCGAAATAACGTCGGCCGACGGCGACGGCGTCGACATTTCGGCCACCACCTTCACCGGCAACTTCACGAACGAGGCCGGCGGCGAAATCACCGGCGGCAGCGACGGCGTCTATCTCGGCGGCACGACCTTCACCGGCGACATCCTCAACGACGGCGACATCACCGCCCTCTCGTCGACCGGCATTTACATCGCCACCACGAACGTTACCGGTAACCTGACCAACAACGGCGTCATCGCCGCCACCAGCGGCAACGGCATTGTCGTCACCGCCGCCTCAACCCTGACCGGCAACATCACGAACGGCGCGACCGGCACGATCAGCGCCCTGACCTACGGCATCGCGATCGACGGCATCCTCACCGGCACGCTGACCAACGACGGCCTAATCGACCCCTCGTACGGCATCAACGTCACGGGCCAGGTCAACGGCGGTATCGTCAATTCCGGCACCATTCTCGCCACCATCGCAGGTATCGACCTCACCGGCGCCGACGCCGCGCACACGATCACTCAGAGCGCGGGCCTGATCCAAGGCCGCTCCGCCGATGACCTGACGACGACCGTCGCGCTCGACCTCGATCAATCCGGCGTCGAGTACGACGACACGGTCAACCTGAACGGCGGCGAGATCGACGGCAACATCGACGGCGGCGGCGCCGACGACGTAATCGTCGGCGGCGATGTCGCGCTACGCCGCGGCACGGTCGACGCCCTCGACCAGTTTGACGTCGACACCGGCCGCGCGCTTCTCGGCGCGCAAGTACGCGGCGAAGACGGCGAAGGCCTGACGGTCACCAACGTCAACTCGATGACCGTCACGGCGGGCAGCGTCTATCTCGACGACAACACGACGGTCGACCTCGTCAACGACTACACCCAGGGCGGCGAAGGCACCGTCGAGTTCTTCCTGACCACCGACACGACCACCCACGGCCAGATCAACGCCGGCAACGACGCGATTCTCGACGGCGCGCTGATCGCGGTCGTCGACGGTGCGGACTTCGCCTCCATCGGCGGCGACACCTTCACCTATCAAGACCTCATCACGGGCAGCATCTCCGGCACGTTTGCGAACGTATCGACGACCTCGCTCTTCTTCGAGGCCGAAGCCGACTACGGCGCGAACTTCGTCGACCTGGAATTGATCCGCCAAGGCTTCGCCGACGCGCTGATCCTCCCGGGCTTGACGCAAAACCAGCAGGCGGTCGGCGGCGCGCTGGAAGACATCTACGACGGCGGCGCTTTCGGCTCCGACTTCGAAGACCTCTTCAACCACCTCCTCGGTCTGCCCGTCGGTTCGGAAGAAGAAGTCGCCCACATCTACGACGAACTCGCCGGCGCCGAACACGCCGATATTCAGGAAATCGGCCTGCGCGTCAGCCACGCCTTCACCGACGCGATCGGCGAGCGCATGGACGACATGAAGTCCGAGGCCGCCTCGAAGACGGCAAGCCTCGGCCTGCGCCGCTACGCCGACGCCGGCACGTCCGCCAACGACGGCGAACCGTCGCGCCGCCGCCACCACAGCGCGCAGGAACGCATGGGCATCTCGGTCTGGGGCCGCGGCTACGGCGCATGGACCAACGCGGATGGCGACGCCGAAGCGGCAGGCTACGACCAAGACACCGGCGGCGTCGCCGGCGGCATCGACGTCGCAGTCGACCACAACTGGAACGTCGGCGGCGCAGTCGGCTGGTCGACCAGCGACGTCGAATTCGCGACCGCGGGCGACGAAGTCGATGTCGACAGCTTCCAGTTCGCGGGCTACGCGGCTTACGAAACCGGCCGCTACTACGGCGACGCGATCGTCAGCTTCGGCTTCAACGACGTGACGTCGACGCGCTTGATCGAACTCGGCTTCGACGACTTCATCGCCAACGCCAACTACGACTCGAACACCTTCGGCGTCCACGGCGAATTCGGCGCCGTATTCGACGGTGGCCGCGTCGATGTCACGCCGTTCATCGCGGTCGGCTATATGTCGAACTCGACCGACGGCTTCTCCGAATCCGGCGCAGGCGACTTCGGCCTTGTCGTCGCCGACAGCGATGCCGACAGCCTGACCTCGACGCTGGGCATGCGCTTCTCCGGCGCCTGGCAGGCCGGCGGCGTGCGGCTGGTCCCGAAGACGGAGCTCGCCTGGCGCCACGAATTCCTCGACGAACGCCAAGGCTTCAGCGCTGCCTTCCTCGAAGACCCGACGACGCCGTTCTCGATCGTCTCGTCCTCGCTATCGCGCGACAGCGCCCTGGTCAACGCCGGCGTCGGCGCGCAGGTCTCGAGAAACTTCGTCCTCTTCCTCGACTACAACGGCGTCTTGAACAGCACCGCCAACACCCACACCGCCTCGGCCGGCCTCCGCGCCACCTGGTAGTCGAAACACAGACGAAAAAAAGGGCGGCCCACGTGGCCGCCCTTCGCGTTTTGGAAGCGAGCGCTACTGCGGCCCGCCTTGCCCGCCCTGCTGCAGCGAAGGCAGCGCAGGCAGCGACTGCGCCAGACGCACCATCTGCACGAACTCCGCGCGATAGCCGAACGGATCCTTACCCTTCGCGCCGCTCGCCAACTCGGCGACCTGCGCATAGCCGTAATTCTTCATGTAGGGATCGTTGCGCAGCAACTGCCCGAACCCGGCCACCGCCGCCGCAAATCGCAGATCATCGGACGCGCCACGCACGTCCTCAATGACGTCGCTGTTGGTCACCGGCCGCTCGATCAGCCGGCTCTTGTCCTCGTTCGGCAGCTTGTAACGCATGCGCAAGAACGCGATCTCACCCGTGCTGGTGGCCGGCGTCGTCACCGGCGCCTTCGCGCTATAGCGCAGCGGGTCCATCAGATGCCCGTTCGAGCCCACCGGCACGATCTCATAAAGCGCCGTCACCGCATGCCCGGCGCCGATATCGCCCGCGTCCACCTTGTCGTTGTTGAAGTCCTCGCGGTTCAACAATCGCGTCTCATACCCGATCAAGCGATACTCGCTCACCCGCTGCGGATTGAACTCGATCTGATACTTCACGTCCTTGGCGATCGTGAACAGGGTGCCCCCGACCTGCTCGACCAACACCTTCCGCGCTTCGTTGATGGTATCGATGTAGGCCGCGTTGCCGTTACCCTTCTGCGCCAGCTTCTGCATCAAGGCATCGTTGTAATTGCCGCTCCCAAAACCCAGGACCGACAGCGTCACGCCGCTTTCCTTCTCGCGCGAAACAAAATCCTCAAGCTGATTGGGATCCGTAATGCCGACATTGAAGTCGCCGTCCGTCGCCAGAACCACGCGATTGACGCCGTCCTTGATGAAGCTGGACCGCGCCAACTGATAGGCCTGCCGGATACCTTCCGCCCCCGCCGTCGACCCACCGGCCGACAGCTGATCCAGCGCAGCCAGGATCTTGCCCTTATCCGCACCGGACGTCGGCTCAAGCACCATCCCCGCCGCACCCGCATAGACCACGATCGAAACGCGATCCTGCGCGCTCATCTCGTTGACCAGCATCCGCATCGCATTCTTCACCAGCGGCAACTTGTTCGGCTCGTCCATCGATCCCGACACGTCCAGCAGGAACACCAGGTTCGCCGCCGGCCGCTCGTTACGTTGAATGTCGAAACCCTTGATGCCGATATGAACGATCTGCGTGTCCGGATTCCACGGCGTCTCATAGACCTGCACCGTCGGCCGGAACGGCTGCGCGCGACTGTCGGGCAGCGGATACGAATAGTCGAAGTAGTTCACCATCTCCTCGATGCGCACCGCATCGCCCGGCGGCAAAGCGCCATCGTTCAAGAACTTGCGCACGACGGAATAAGACGCGGTGTCCACGTCGGCCGAGAACGTCGACACCGGCTCTTCGCTGACCATCTTCACCGGATTGGGCTTCGCGTCCGGAAACTTGTCGCGCACCTCCGGTTGCGGCATCGACATCGGCGGCGGTGGGGGCGAAACAGCGATGCCGCCGGCGCTGCGCATATTGCCGTCCATCGCCGCCACCGGCGCGGCCTGTTCCTGCGCGACGCGGCCGTCGTCGACGTCGATCTCGGTCGGCGCGTCGGCGGGTTTGGGTTTAGCGGGATCGGTCTTCTCGGCGCTCTGTTGCGGCATGTCGCAGCCGGCCAGAACCATAGCGCTCAGCAACAGCGCCGCGATCGCGGCCGACGTGGCAAGGCGTTGGCGGAACAAGGAAAGGTTGGGGGCTGCGTGTGTCACGAACGTGTCTCCTCCGGTCATCGGTGAGACAGGCTCATGCCCAAATGCGCCCCGCGCGGGGCGCGCATGTGGCGATCTTGCGGCGAAGACGTCGGCCCGCGGCGGCGTTCCGCCGCAGTCCCTCAGTTAACGGCGCGCTCTACGCGCAATGCCGCGCTATTTCGACTTCTTGTTGGCCACGTTGAAATCGTCGACGGCTTTGTTATAGGCGGTGCCGACGGCTTCTTTTTCTTCCTGGCTGCGCGTGATCGCGGCGCCCAGAATGCGCTTGTCGTTCTCGGTCGTCCGGTCGCCCAGCGCCGTGGCAAGCTTCAGGATGCATTCCTGGTAAACGTCGACCTGCGTGATGAACGCGGTCACCTGAAACTTGGCCTCTTCCATTTCTTCCTTCGACGCGGTCTTGCCTTCGAGATCGACGAGGCCGTACGGCTCGGCGCCGCACTTCTCGATCATCTCTTTCTTGATATCGACCGGCTTCGGCTTCTTCGGTTCGGCAGCCGTGGCGCCGAAGGCAAGCCCGGAGGCGACCGCGAAAGCCAACGCAGAAAGGAAAACAACCCGCATAGTCTGTAACTCCGTCAACGTAAGACAGATGAACGAAACGCCTGCCCGCTCCAACCCGCACCGCACCAAACGGCGCTTGAACGGCGGATGAACGAGCAGAACCCAGGCAGGCTCTATACCGCACCTGTCCGCCACAAATCCACGCTGAATAGCGTCATGGTTTCCCGCCGGAAAGGCCGGGAAAACAGGGCTTAGGCCGCCGACAAAATGGTATTGCGCACGATCGGATAAATCTGCGTGTCCCAGCGTTTGCCGCTGAACAGGCCGTAATGGCCCACGCCCGTCTGCAAATGATGGCGCTTCATATAAGGACGCAACCCCGTGCAAAGGTCATGCGCCGCCGCCGTCTGCCCCAGCGCACACACATCGTCGCGCTCGCCTTCGACCGTCAGCAACGCGGTGCGCTTGATCTTCGCGGGCTCCACCGGCCGCCCGCGATGGGTGAGCAACCCCTTCGCCAACAGCGCCTCCTGAAACACCAGGCGCACGGTCTCGATGTAGAACTCGGCCGGGATATCCAGCACCGCGAAATACTCGTCGTAAAATTCCTTGATCGCCGCCGCTTCCACCAACTCGTTGTTGGCGAGATGCTTGTAGAGCTTGCGGTGCGCCTTCACATGCCGGTCCATGTTCATCTTCATGAACGCGTTCAGCTGGATGAAACCGGGATAGACCCGCCGCCCCGCGCCGCGATAGCGCGCCGGCACCTTCGTGATCAAATTCTTCTCGAACCACTCGATCGGATGATCGAAGGCGAGCGCATTCACGGTCGTCGGCGACTGCCGCACGTCGATCGGCCCGCCCATCAGCGTCATCGACAACGGCTGACACGGGTGATCCTCCGCCGCCATCAGCGCCACGGCTGCCAGCACCTGAACGCAAGGCTGACACACCGCCATCACATGCGTCCCCGGCCCGATATGCTCCAGGAACGAAATGACGGTGTCGATGTAATCGGCAAAACCGAACACGCCTTGGCCCACCGGCACGTCGCGCGCGTTATGCCAATCGGTGATGTAGACGTCGTGGTCCTGCAGCAGCGTCTGCACGGTATTGCGCAACAAGGTCGAGAAATGCCCCGACAACGGCGCGACGACCAGCACCGCCGGCTGCGCGGTATCCATATGCTTGCGGAAATGCAGCAGCGTCCCGAACGCGGTCTTCGCCACCGCCTTCTCGGCGACGTCGACGAGACTGCCGCCCGACATCACCTGATCGATCCCGTAATCGGGCCGCTCATGCGTCAGCGTGAATCGATCGAAGAGTTCCAGCGCCGCCGACATGCGCCGCATCATGTGCGTGCGCGGCGTACGGTTCGGCCAGCCGAAGCTCGCGTTGACGACTTGTGCCATCGAACGCAGCGGCAAAAGCATGTCGGCTTGCGTTTGATAGATTTGATAAAGCACGCCGACGCAAATCCCTGTGTGAATCAAGAAAAGCTATTGGCTTTGTGCTAGAGTAGCAAGAATTCGCCCCCATCGCGCTTTCGACAGCGTTAAGGCGCGTCGAAATGATGCCAAATTAGGCAGAACTGATCATGGCTTCAGCAACACTTACCATCGCCAGCAAGAACTACGGATCATGGTCGCTGCGCGGCTGGCTCCTCTGCCGCATGGCCGGCCTCGATTTTGAGGAGCGAACGATTTCGCCCGACGATCCCGGCATGCGCGCGGAATTGCTGCTGCTGTCGCCGTCATTCCTGGTGCCCGCGCTCGAACACGACGGCGTGCACGTGTGGGATACGCTGGCGATTGCCGAATATCTGGCCGAGATCAAACCCAAGGCGCACCTCTTCCCGGCCGACGCCAAGGCCCGCGCCCATTGCCGTAGCGTCAGTGGCGAAATGCACTCAGGCTTCGCAAATCTGCGTTCCGCCATGCCGATGAACATCAAGGCGCGCTATCCGCAACACAAGGTCTTCGCTGGCGCCCGCGGCGACATCGACCGCATCGCTGCCATCTGGCGCGAATGCCAAAGCGCTCATGGCGGTCCCTACCTCTTCGGCAAAGCCCCGACGGTCGCCGACGCCATGTACGCGCCGGTGACGACACGCTTCACCACCTACGACGTCCACATCGACCGCATCTGCGACGGCTACGTCCGCACGATCGCCAAATGGCCGCTCATGGAAGAATGGACCGCCGCCGCCGCAAACGAACCGGACGAATTCGAAGAACTGGACGTCGAATTCTAAGCCCGTCTTGCCTTGCTGGCGGCAGTGACGACTCAGCTTCACCACAAAGCCACAAAGACCACCAAGTTTCGCAAAGTTGGTCGTGGCGCGTAGCGCCATTCCTGCATCGTTGCCTGCGGCGCAACGCGCCTTCGTGAACCTTAGTGTTCTTCGTGGCTTTGTGGTGAAGCTGAGTCGCCGCTGCACATGACTGCGTCGCCTGCGCGGCTAGACGAAGAGATTCGTCGTCGCGATGCTGGCCCACACGGTCGCCGCAGTGATCGCCAGAGACACGACCGCAGCTCCGCCCGCCATGCAAAGAAACAAGCCGTCGTTTTCGAGATACGCCAGCGCGATCATGGCCACGACCAAGGCCGGGATCACGTGGCTAAAGGGAAACGGCCAGATCAGCGTGGGCGCGAGAGCCAGCACCACGACGCCGACGAACCGCTTGGTCGCCGGCGCCGGAATATGCCAGCGGGGCCGGATAAGGCGCTCCACGCTCTTCAGCACGGCGCTGGCGCGCTGCACGACCTTCGCGAGGCGCGCCACCGACACTTTCCGCGCGGTCACGAAACGCGGGAGAGTCGGCCGCTCACGCCCCGCAATCATTTGCAGCGCCGGATAAACAAGCAAGACCCCGACAACGGTCGAGCCGCCGGGGATCAGCGCAACCAACGCCATCACCAACAGCACCAACCCGAACGAACGCTCGCGCAATCCGTCGATCAGCCACTCGATCGTGACGTCCTCGTCGGTGGCCTTGTCCAACAGCGCCAAGAGAATGGTTGAAACCGGAATGTGTAACGGCGTATCCGCGGTGGCTGATGCTTGGCGCGGATCGCCGTTCATACGATCGCCCCGAACACCTTGCCGATACCCGCGGTAAGGGCCATGGCGAGAGCGCCCCAGAAGGTGACCCGCGCCGTCGCCCGAAGAACATTGGCGCCGCCGGCGCTCGCGCCCACTGCGCCCAGAACCGCCAGAAACACCAGCGACGCGGCGGAGACGACGGGGATCAATATGCTCTGCGGCGACACCACGACCATGAGCAGCGGCATGGCCGCGCCGACCGCGAACGTCGCAGCCGACGTCAGCGCGGCCTGCACCGGTCGGGCGATCGTCATCTCCGAAATGCCAAGCTCGTCGCGCGCATGTGCCGCCAGCGCGCCGCTTGCCGTCAGTTGCTCCGCCACCTGCCGGGCAAGCGCCGGATCGACGCCGCGCGCGACATAGATGCCGGTAAGCTCATCGAGTTCGAACGCGGCGTCCTCGTGGAGTTCCTTGCGTTCGCGCGCCAAGTCCGCTTGCTCCGTATCGGATTGCGAACTCACGGAGACATACTCACCCGCCGCCATCGACATCGCGCCCGCGACCAGGCCGGCGACGCCGGTGATCAGGATGTCGCTTTGCGTTGCCGCCGCGGCGGCAACGCCGACGATCAAACTCGCCGTCGAAACGATGCCGTCATTGGCGCCAAGCACGGCCGCTCGCAGCCAGCCGATGCGCGCGACGAGGTGATTTTCCTTATGCACGCGAAGGCGGCTCACTGGTGCGATCCCAAAGGCGTGTCGTCTCCACGCAGAACGTCAGGTGAATAGCACGGTGAAGCGCGCGCCGTCATTCTGTTCGCCGCGATCGATCCGCAGCACGCCGTCCAACTGTGCGACGAAGGCTCGTACGATCCGCATGCCCAACCCCTGGCTGGCAGCCGGATCGAAGCTCTCCGGCAGCGGTGCGCCGTTGTTGGCGACGGACAGCGCGTATCCTCGGTGGCGAGCGCACCTCGCAGTTGGCTCTCGGTGTCGCGCCGCATCTTGAGTTCGCGCTCATAGCTTGCCGCAGAACGCGTTTCCCGGTTGTCGGACGCCACGCATGACATCGGGCGTTCGGCCCCTCGAATCGCATCCATGGTCATGCTGATCTCCGACATCCTGTGCCAGGCTGTGCCCCCACCACCCGTGTTGCGCCGAATGACGCGGCGGCCGGTTCAACGGCCGCCGCGCAACTGATCAGGCGCTCAGTTCAAGAACGCCCACGCGCCGTCGGGTTGCCGGCATGCATACCCGTTCGCTGAACGCCGCCGGTCGAGCCAGACCGCCTGCGTGTAGTCCGCGCAATAGAACCCGTCGCCGTCATAGTAGTAACGGCGCACGCGGAATTCCCCGCGGTGGTTGTTGCGCGGATTGCGCCACCGATGGGTGACGCCGGAGCGCCCGTCGTTTAACCCGTGATAGTACGTGTAATACGCATAGCTGCGGTCCTCGCAGTCCATGTCGCGCGTCAGCGCCGCACCAAGCACGCCGCCGATGATGACCCCCGCGAACACCGCGCCGTCGCGATCGTCGCCCGAAATCGCACCGCCCAAAAGGCCGCCGATCAAGCCGCCGATAAGGACGCCGGCAGGGTCCGGACGGCTGCGGCATTCGGTGTAATAATAATCGTCGTTATAGGAATACGTGCGCGAATGCCGGCGCCGCCACGCGTTGATGCGATCGTCGCGCCAGCGCGTTTCGCGAATGATGCCAGTCCGGTCCGCGACCAGGAAGCAATGCCCGCCCCGCTGACAGACCCAGTGATAACCGCGCGGCGGCGGTGAGAGATTGTGGCGCCGCCAATCCTGCACAGGTGGCGCGCCGTTGCGGAATTGATCCGGCAACCGATCGCCGCGCGACCAGCGTCGTCCGTCCGAACGAAAGCCGGGCTGCTGAACGACCGGCGGCACAGGCGGGCGTTGTTGAACGACAGGTGGCCGCGCGCGCGGCGGACGCTGTTGAACGACGGGAGGTTGTGTTTGCCGCTGGCGCCGTTGAACGACCGGCGTCGTCGGCTGAACCGTTGGCGGTTGAGCCCGCCGGCCGCGCGGGGGCGTACGCTGTACGTCGCCGGGCGGTTGTCCTTGCTGGCCACCGGGAGGCTGTGCGTGGCGATCGCGCGGAGGGTTGTTCCTCGTTCGATCGCCGGGTGGTTGACTTGGGCTGCTGCACGGCGGTTGACCGGCCTGTCCGCACAACGGCGGTTGACCCGGTCCTCCGGCGCCCGGTCCGCTGGGCTGAGCGGTGGCTGCTGCGCTGCTCATCAGCGACACCGCCACAATCATCGTCATGGTTCGCTTCATCGTCTTGTTCCTCGTCCCCACGTCTGGTTCGGACCGCCACAGAATGGTGGGGCGACCAGCAACCATTGCAGCCGAGCGCAATCAAACAAGCTTTGCGGTAAATCAATATTCGCCGCGGTATGTTCGAAACCGTACATAATTGATTTGAATCAAGAACCGGCTTTTTATCGATGACATACTTGGCGCGTTGCTACTCCGTCAGGCGCAGAGTTGCGCCCGCCGGCGGAAGCAGACGCTCAGCGAAAGACACAGCGATGGAAAAGCGATCGATCGGCAGCGCATTGTTGCTGATACTCATCGGCGCCGCAGCGGTCGTCGGAGGACTATATTACTACAACAACTACATCGAACCGCAGAACGATGGTCCGATGGAACGTGCGGGCGAAGAAATCGACGACGCCCTCGACAAGAAATAGGAGACCGGCATGCCCCTCATTCAACTCGTAGTCGTCCTGATCGTCGTCGGCGTCCTGTTGTGGGCCGTCAATGCCTTCATTCCGATGGACGGCAAGATCAAGCAAATCCTGAACGTGGTCGTCGTCATCGCGGTCGTCCTGTGGCTGCTCAGGGTATTCGGCATACTCAGCGGTCTCGGCATTTAAGCCGAAGTCCGATCTCAGAAGCATGAGTGGTTGGTGCGCGCGCGCATAGCCAGCCCGTCATGCGCAACAAACCAAGGAGATACGACATGAGAAATTTGAAGCAGAACATCATGGCCGCGGCCTTTGCGCTCGCAGCCATACTTGCCGTGAGCGCCGCGAGCGTTGCGCAAGCTGCGACCGCGGAGGACTTGGATAGAGATTCCGCCCAGGCGCTGCGGAATCTCACGCAGACCAATCGAGTGGCTTCCGACATCTCGCGCAAAGCACGCGCCGTTCTCGTCTTTCCCAATATCGTCAAGGCGGGGCTTGTATTCGGCGGCTCGTACGGCGAAGGCACGCTGATGAAGGGCGGGCGCGTCATCGAATACTACAATTCGGTGTCGGGCTCGTGGGGCCTGCAGGCCGGCGCGCAGTCGTATGGCTACGTCGTCTTTCTGATGAACGACAAGGCCGTCGACTATCTGGAAAAAAGCTCGGGCTGGGAAATCGGCGTCGGGCCGACCGTTGTCGTCGTCGACGAAGGCGTCGCGAAGAACTTCTCGACCAGCACCATGAAAGACGACGCTTACGCGTTCATCTTCAATCAACAAGGTCTGATGGCCGGCATCAGCATCGAAGGCACCAAGATTTCGCGGATTAAGCGCTAACCGACAGTTCCGGCCAGTCCCCTCTCGAGCGCGGTGGCGGACGCCGCGCTCGTCCGCAGCCCCAGGCGCCGCAATTTCTGCAGGCACTCTCAGGTGCGGTCGCAGAACGAGGCCGCACACAACGCACGAACACGAACATCGTTCCCGCACAAAAGCGCTTTTGCCAAATTATCTCTTTCTCATCGGTTTTCGCGCGACAGGCCAAAACCTCTGTGAGACCGTAACCGCAGTGGGAGCGATTCACCGGCACCTTGGCCGGCCGGCAGAATCGTAAGGGCGATAATAACGGGCAAGGTCGTGACACATGTGCAGTCGTATCGTGGAACTCGTAGCGCTAGGACCGGAACTGCGTCGTCTCGCGGAGCACCGCGGCGAAGGCGTGAACGAGGCGCTCTTCCTCGTCCACCAAGTGCTTGAAGAAGCTTTCTTAGACCTCCACACCCTCCCCAACGAAGGTCTGCGCGAGCATTTGACGGCGCAGATGGAGTACAGGCTCGACGCGCGCGCAGCCAAGCCGGCTCCGGAACTGCGTCTCGAGCCGATGCTTTGGCGGTTCACCAGCCGTCCGAACCCACCACAAAAGACCGTGGCGGCGGCCGCCCAATAGGTTCGTGACGCCCGTTCAGCTGCCGTAACTAACGCCAAGCCCCGCGCGCACGTCGTTCTGTATGCCGTAGGGCGCGATCGGATAGCGCAGCCCGTTCTTCGCCAGCGCCTTCATGCCTTCGACCGCGACGCGCAAATGCGTAGGCGACAACGCCATCAGCATCTCCTCGTCCGGCACGCCGCCATAACGGCGTTCGGCGAAACACGGCAGCGACAAGGACGGCTCACCCGTTTTCAGCGCACGCCCCCAAGAATCCGCGCACGCGGTCTCACCGACCACGCTCCAATCGAAGCGTTTGTAATTGCGATACTGCAAACCGTTGATGAGAATGATCATCTGCCCCGGCGTCGCATAGACCAGACAAATGTCCGGCGGATCGAGCCGCCCCGAAGCCAACGGCGACACCGCCATCGCCTGGTATTTCCCGAACGGCACGACGGACAGCGCCTCTTGACGCGCCCGTGCATCGTCGGCCGTCTCGTGCCACACGCCGACATAAGGCTTGCCGCTCAACCACTCGTCGTCTTGCGCGCAAAGACCGATGACCGCCCGGCACTGCGCACCCGCGAGATCTTCGGCGGTCACCCCGACCGTCCATCCCAACCGCGAACCCATCGACACGATCTGATCCGTCGTATGGATCGCCTTCGGCCGCCGGATCTTCGGGATGGCCATCATGTCTTCGACGCGCTCGAAGAGCTTCATCGCCGTCACCGTCGTCTTCAACCGCAGCAAGGCGTTCAACTCATCGACGAGCGCTTGATAGGACATCGGTGTCTCCGGATCGGTGCGAACAGCCAGCGACACTCTTTCAGTTGGCGCACGCAGGCAAAAGTTCTATATTCGTTCCAATCGCAACAGTATCAGTTTTCGCTGAAGGCAGCCCTCTCGACGAGGCCGCCGTGCGATGGCGGCTGCCGTCACATGTGATGGCAACGTGACGGCGGTGTGACGGCATTTTCGGCGGATTTCCGCCGATGTGACGGCGTGACGGATCGGATTGCATGCGTTTTGAAAAACCGAATGAAATCAACGACGCGTCAATCGCGCGCGCGAAACGCCGCCGCCCAACTCGCGACCGGCTCACCCGCCTCATGCCGCGTCACGCACTCGACCAGGCTCGCCACATCGAACCGATGCGCCTCCGCCAAGGCGCGCAAGTAGACCTCGCTATGCCGATAACGCCGCTTGGGCCCGCGCTCGAAATCGACCTCGCCGCGCTCCGTCGTGAACAGCCACAACCCGTCGCCCTGCAATCGCGCCCGCACCGCCGCGAAGAGCGCCTGCAAGTCGCCGAGATAAACCAGCACGTCCGCCGCCACCGCGATGTCGAACGGCCCGCGCCCCTCGGCCGGCAAATTCTCAACATCGCCGACCACAAGTGCATCGTAAATCTTGAGCGCCCGCGCCTGCTCCAACATGCGCGGCGACAGGTCGACGCCGACGAGACGCTTCGCGATCGGCTTGAACGCAACGCCGCTCAATCCCGTCCCGCACCCGAGATCGAGCACATCGAACCGCGCGGCGGGATCGATCAAGAACCCAGCGAGGTCACGCAAGATACCGGGCGCCGCATAACCAAGGCGCCCGCGCATCCGCGTGTCGTAATCGGCGGCGAACTGATCGAACAGCGTCCGCACATAGCCCGCATCGGCCCGCTCCGCCTTACGCATGCGCGCGGCGTCGGCGCGAAGAGCGGCAACCGCGTCGTCGTCAGCGATGCCCAACTGCACCGCGTTGTCCGCCTCGGCCTCCGCCTTGTCGGGCTCGCCCGCCGCAAGCCACAACAGCGCGCTCTGCCAATGCGGCCGCCAATCGTTGGGCGCCATCCGCGCCGCGCGTTGAAACTCGCCGATCGCCGCCGGCAAAGAGTTCGCCGCCGCCAGCGCCTCGCCGAACGCCAGCACCACCTCGGCCGCGTCCGGCGACAAATGGCTCGCCTCGCGCAAAACGTCGATGGCCTGGGATGCCTGCCCCAGTGCGACATGCGCACGTCCCAGCGCCACGCGCGTCAAAATCCCGCCGCGGTTCGCGGCCAGCAACGCCTCGCAGCGCGCGACAACCTCGTCCGCCCGCCCATCGGCGATCAGCGCCGCGGGTTCGCCGATGGGATCGTAGAACGGCTCAAGCCCGCTCAATGCGTCAGCGTGCACTTGCCGTTGTTGATGACGACCACATCGCGCTCCTTCACCTTCGAGCGGAACGAGACGATCTTCCCGTCCTTCCACATCTCCGTGACGATCGTCTCGCCCGGAAACACCGGCGACGAGAAGCGCACGTCGAAGCCCGCGATCAGCGTGTGGTCGTATTTGCAAACGGTCGCCAGCACCGACCGGCACGCGGTGCCGTAAGAGCAAAGCCCATGCAAAATCGGACGCGGAAAGCCAGCCATCGTCGCGATCTTCGGATCCGAGTGCAGCGGATTGCGATCGCCCGACAAGCGATAGAGCAACGCCTGATCCGCCCGCGTGTCCGCCTCGTGCACGACGTCCGCTTTGCGCTCAGGAATCGGATGCGGCTCGATCGCCCCCGTCGAAGGCCCACCGAACCCGCCGTCGCCGCGCGCGAAGATCGTGCCGCCCAACGTGCAAAGCTTCTCGTTCGTACCCTTCAACCGAATGACCTTCTCCGTGAAGATCAACGCACCTTTGCCGGCGCCCTTGTCGACCGCGCCGCTGACGCGCTCGTCCGCCACGATCGTTGCCGAAGCCGGCAACGGTTTGTGCACCGTCAAACGCTGCTCGCCGTGCACGACCATCAGATAGTTGATACCCGACGCGCCGATTGTGCGCTGCCCCCACGCAATCACGGTGGCGAGCGTCGGAACCGTCTTCAGCCCGTTCTCATAGACGAATGGAAGTTCCGCTTCGTTCATGGGATCGCGCCCGAACCCCACGCCCAGCGCGTAAAGCATCGTCTCGCGGTCGGTATAGGTGAACTCGTCGCCTTCGGACTTGAGCGACATAAGGCCATCGTAGGTCACTGCCATGGGCGTTGCTCCGCGTTATGGATTGCTTTGTCCCCAATGAAACCCGCCCTGTGCCTGGAGCGCAAGGGACGAAGGTGGCGTGCGCGGCGCGACGGGGCTATGCTCACGGCCAGCAATGACCAAGGTCGAACTCCAGCACGCCGACACCACGCATTCCGCAGCGACACACGATCGCATTCTGGATGCGGCGGAACGCTTGTTCGCCGAGCACGGCGTGGCGGGCACCTCAGTCCGCGCCATCACCGACCAGGCGCAAGTGAACGTCGCGGCGGTCAACTACCACTTCGGCTCGAAAGAAAACCTTGTCCGCGCCGTCATCGCGCGACGGGTCGCCGGTTTAGAGGCCGCACGTGCATCGGCGTTGGACAAAGTCGAAGCCAACGCGGCGCGCGAGGGCAGGGCGCCCACCGTCCACGATCTGGTGGAATCCCTGATCGCACCGGTCTTCGCCCAAGCGCTCTCGGAAGAAGTCGGCTGGTCCCACTTCATCCGCTTCCTCTCGCGCCTGGCGTGGGAGCCCGGCGTCGAAGACCTGGCCCCGCCCGAAAGCTCCGTCCGCCTCTTCGAACGCTTCGACGCAGCCCTCCGCCGCGCCGCCCCGGCGCTCGGCGCGAACGACGGCAAGCGCCACTGGCGTCTGGCGTTTATGCGCGGCGCCACACAACACACGCTCATGATGATCACCGCCGTCCGCTCCGGCCGCGCACCGAAAGGCATGCCGCTTGCGGACGCCGCAGCGGCAACCGATGTCGAAACGATCAAGCGCGAGCTGATCGCTTTCGTGACCGCGGGCCTTCAGGCCTAAACGATCTCGCCCTCGATGGGCACCGGCTGGCCTGTGATCCAAGCCTCGATCATAGCGTTGACCCGCTCCGGCGCCTCCTGCTGCACCCAGTGCGAAACGCCGGGCAGATAACGCAACGTCAAATCCCGCACATACTGATCGGTGCCGACAGTCGTGGCCTTGCCCAGCGCCGAATCTTCCTCGCCCCAAATCATCAACGTCGGCGTCGCGATCATGCCGGGCGGATTCATGGCCGCCGTGCCCGCCCGCATCGCCGCGCGATAGTAGTTGATCATCGCCTTCAGGGCGCCCGGCTCAAGCGCACTGCGCCGGTACTCGTCGGTCACAGCCACAGGGAAGCGCGACTTGTCGATCGCCATGTCGACGAACGCGCGCCGGATCGGATCGCCGCCGCGCGCCCCCAGCATGCGTTCGGGCAGCCACGGAATCTGAAAGAAGAAGATGTACCAAGACTTCTTCAGCTGCGCCCACGTCCTAAACTCACGGGTCATGCAGGCCGGATGCGGCACATTCATGATCACGAGCCGGTCGAGCGGCCGCGCCTTGCGGATCGCAAACTGCCAAGCAATGACCGCGCCCCAATCATGCGCCATCAACAGCGTATTCTTGGCCCCCGCCGCATCGATCAAAGCCGCCGCATCGGCCACCAAATTATCGATGCGATAGTCCGCGACGTTCGCAGGTCGCGACGTCTTCCCATAGCCGCGCATATTCGGCGCCCAAACCGTGTAGCCGAGCTTCGCGAGCAGCGGCATCTGAAAGCGCCACGAAAACTTCGACTCCGGAAACCCGTGCAGCAGCAGCGCGAATTTGTCGCCGGTCCCGCATTGATCGACCTCGAACGTCAGCCCGTTCGCTTTGACGAACGCGGTCCGAATGGGAAAGTCGCTCATGGGAAACCTCTATTCGCGCCGCAGAATCGTATCGACCAAAACGTCGCCCCAGCCCTGGCTGCGGAATTCGGCCTTCAGCTTGTCGGGATCATAGTCCCGCTCCGTCCACTCGATCAGCGACAGACCCTTGGGCTTGCCGTGCTTCAAATACTGCTCGAAGTAGTAATCGATGACGCCCGTCTTGCCCTGCTTGATGTGGCCATAACGCAGGCCCAGCATGCGAACAGCCGTCTCGATCGGCTCGCCCTTGCGGAAATGCATGTAGAGCACGCTCATCAGCCCAGCCCTGTCCGCGCCCGACTTGCAGTGCATCAGCGCCGGATATTGGATGCGCTCGAACAAATCCTTCGCGCCTCGCACCTGCTCCAGCGTCGGCGCCCCGCGCGAGGTCACAAGAAAATTCTCGAGCGTAATCCCGGCCTTCGCACACGCGTCCTTCTCCAGCGCGTGAAAGCTGGAGTTCACGCCGCCGCGCAGATTGACGATCGTCTTGATCCCGCGCTTGCCCCAACGGCGGATCTGAAACGGCCACGGCTGGTTCGTGCGCACCATCTCGTCCGAGATCCAGTGCGCATTCGTCCACCACACGCGCAGGAACGCGTGGTCGCGCCAGTTCGCATCAACATGCGCGGCGAGCCGTCCGGAGGTGCTGGTGAGATCGAATTGGGCCATGGGAGGGGCGTGAATACCGCCCGGGTCCCAAAAACGCAAAGGCCGCCGGCTCATCGCCGACGGCCCTTGGGGATGCGCCCCTACCCGGGGAAAAGGTTAAAGGTGGAATTGCAGGGCGACGTCGATGCTCTGCTGCGTCAGATCGGTTTCGAATTCCTCGCCTGTCGGATCGACGTAGACGAAATCCTGCGTCTGGAAGTAGCGGTAGGACACCGACATCGAGGTGCCTTCCGCGATCGGGAACGTGATGCCCGCCATGAACTGATAGCCGAACACCCAGGTGTCATCCTTCGCGCCGAACAGCGTGACCAGCGGATCCGACGGATCGGTGGCGTCGATCGAATAGTCGACGAACACGCCGCCGGCGCCCGCGCCGATCCACGGCAGGATCGCGCCGTCGAAGAAGTGCAGGTCGTAATAGAGGTTCGCCATCGCGGCTCCCGCCTGCGCGTCGCCACCGACTTCGACCACGGTGCCGGCCGGGATGAACAGAAGATCGTCGCGTACCATCGTCACGGTGTCGAGGTCGGCGCTGCGGTACGTGCCTTCGATCTCAAGACGGAAATTCTCGTCGACGACCCAGCCCATGAAGATGCCGGCCGCAAACCCGTCCGCGTACTCTTCGTCATAGTCGAAATTGACCGAACCCTGCGTCGACCCGCCGTCCGTCTGAACATACGAACCGCGCAAACCCAAATAGGCAATGTCGTATTCGGCTGCGGCCGGCGCTGCGAAGGCGACCGCGCCGATGACGGCCAACGCCGCCGGTGTAAGTGCAAAACGCATCGAAGCCCCCTTGACGAAACGACTGTCAAAGCGCGCCCCGTGCACACCTCGTTAGCCGCGGTTAATTTCGTCTTGAATGTGAGGGGGCGTGCTTAAGGCCGGGTTAAAGCACGCGTTAAGGAACTGTTTACCGAAGGCGCGCCCACGCCGGCCAATGCGCCCAAGCAACGGCGATCAAACACAGGATCAAAAGCACGCTGTACTCGACCCCATTGCGCCCCAGGCCCACGACGAACCACCCGGCCGGCGCATGCACGAGCACGAGCCCCACGGAGAGAATGAAGATGTGCCCCAAGCAAGCGATCGTCACGAAACGCCGCGCGACAATGAAAAGCGGCGCAACAAGCTCATAGACCGTCACCGCCCAAGCCTGCTGCACGCCGAACGGAAAGCCTTGCGATTCAAGCCACCCGCCGAACGGCTCCACACCGCCGAAATAATACCGCGAAGCGCCATGAATGAAGATCAACCCCGCAACCCCGATGCGCACGACATCCAGTGCCGCCGCCGCGCGCTCGTCCGACCGTTCCATGGCTCATTTCCCCCGCTTATGCGACGATTGTGCCGTACACAGGTCGAACCTTGCAAACAGCCGCCGCCAGCCGTAGTTTCCGCCCCCTGCCGCAAGGATGCAGTTGTAGCTCAGTTGGTTAGAGCGCCGGATTGTGGATCCGGAGGTCGGTGGTTCAAGCCCACCCAACTGTACCACCCACGCTTCTCTGCTCGTCAGGCACTCAACACGCAGAGAAAGTGGCGCGGATCCGCGCCGTTCCGGGGCTAGTATTTGCGGCCCTTCTGCTCTCCGCATTTGAACGCGGCCAATGTGCGGCGCTTAAGGCGCATTGTCTCTGGCGCGTCGGAATTTCGGCACTGTACCGGGCGATCCGGTCGTGTCACAGCAGGGTGAGTTGAGCCTGCTCGCGCCATGAGTTGGGCAAGTCAGTCTCGATGAGGTCAGTCAACGAAACGTGCTCTGGCTGGCGTCCATCGAGAACAGCCGACGTGAAGTCTGGGTTGAGGAAGGCGAGCCTCAGGATGCGCCGGACATAAATTCGTTCGTGCTTCACATGCCGCGCGAGTTCCTCCATCGACAACACATGACCGTCCAGCAACAGCTTCAACCAGGTGTGTGCCCGAACGATCGCTCTCATCAATGTGAGATCCGGTTTGGGAAACGATCGCACCTCGCCTGAACTGGGAGCGATGATGTGGTGTTGCCCGCCGCGGAACTTGGCGCGTATCGGAATGGTGAGCACGAGGTTGTCTCGGTCCCAAGCAAGGGCACCCGCGGCGCCGATGCGCGCGCGCAAGCCGGCGAGATCATCACTCGTGGTGTGCTCGTGATCAGTGACGTCGAGGGCGCCCGAATCGAGGCACAGGACCATCGAACTGGCACCAATTTCGATCCGACGCACCGTCGCGCGGATCAGATCGGCGGTTTTGCTCGTGCCTTGGTCTGAATTCGCTTGGCCCAGCAGTCGGTCCAACGCACCCAGCACGATATCTTCTATCGCTTGCGCAGGCACGCGCGGGATCGATCCCGGCTCGCCGCGATCTTTGTCGATCAGCGCCCGACTGACGTAATAGCGGTAGCGTCGGTTGCCGCCCTTCTGACTCTGGCTCGGGGCCATCGCATTGCCCCGATCATCGAAGATGAAAGCCGTAAGAGGGAACTTCTGAGTCGTGCTCGGTCTGTGCAGTTTGACCCGCCGGTTCGTCTCCATGACCGCTTGCGCTTGCTCAAAGAGCTCGCGGTCGACGATGCCTTCGTGCTGGCCCGCATAGATGGAGTCCTTATAGAAGACCTCGCCGACATAGACGCGGTTCCGGATCAGATGATTGAGCGAACCACGGCTGAAGGGATTGCCGCCAAGCCGATTGCCTTTCTCAGTGGTCCGGATTTTCGAGATCACGCCCTTGGCCTTGAGTTCTCGGCGGAGTTGATCGGTCGACTTGAGTTCGACGTAGCGCCGAAAGATCTGACGGATGGTCTCGGCCTCTTCTGGATTCGGCACGAGCTTGCGCCGATGCAGGTCGTAACCCGTCGGGATCGTGCCGCCCATCCACATGCCCTTCTTGCGGGACGCCGAAAGCTTATCGCGGATGCGCTCACCCGCAACCTCGCGCTCGAACTGGGCGAAGGAGAGAAGCACGTTGAGCGTCAGCCGGCCCATCGAGGTGGTGGTGTTGAACGACTGAGTCACCGAGACGAACGAGACCCCGCGTTTGTCGAAGCGCTCGACGATCCTGGCAAAGTCGGTAAGCGAGCGGGTGAGCCGATCGACCTTGTAGACGACGACCACATCGACATGGCCGCCGTCGATTTCGGTGAGAAGGCGCTGCAGGGCGGGGCGATCCATCGAACCACCGGAATACCCGCCGTCGTCATAGATCGTGCGGATCAAGACCCAACCCTCACCGGCTTGGCTCTTCACATAGGCCTCGCAGGCCTCGCGCTGCGCATGTAGCGAGTTGAAGGCCTGTTCGAGGCCTTCTTCCGTCGATTTGCGCGTGTAGATCGCGCAGCGCAGTCTATTGGGCGGGGTCATTGGTTGGACGCCCGAGCGCGCAATTGCTGCCGCACGCGTTGTTCGATGCCGAAGAAGCGTGGCCCCGACCACCGCGTGCCGGTGATGGACCGAGCGACATCCGAGAGGCTGCCGTAGCTCTTGTCGGCATAGAGGAATCCTTGATGCCGGACGAGCACCTTGTGGACAACGCCCTTCCATTCGCGCGTGAGCACGATACCCGGCCTTAGAGACGGGGTCGGGAAGAGGGGCGCCTTCGGATCCTTTGCGAGACTGGACGCGAGATGCGTGAGCTTGCGCTTCACCGCTGGCGAATGATCGCCAACGACATCAGCTTGAATCCGAAATGCGAGCACGCGAATGAGCAGCTCTCGTCCCTTGAGTTTCGGCGCCTGAGCGCCGAAGCGCTCAAGCCATGCCTCCCTGAGCTGCACAAGCGACATCGCTTCCAGCTTTGCGATCTGCTGCTCGATCTCGGCTTCGCGTGTTGTGAGATCGCCCGCAATGCCAGCAATTCCTGACTCACGATGGCTCGAGTGTTTCGTCTGTCTCATTGCGTGCGTCCTTCGGAGTCAAAGTGCGATGCTCTTGGTTCAGAATCTGCGCCAGCAGCGTTGCCTTCGCGCGGATCGGTGGCGGCTCCTCAAACCGCCGCCGCCAGCGCGCTTCCATCGCTTCCTGATGCCGTTGTCGCGTGCGGCGCATTCAAGCCTCGACCCGATAGAAACGATCGTCACCGCGGAGTTCAGACGTGACCTTGAGGCCCAGCTTCTTCTTGATCGCGCCCGAAATAGCCCCGCGGACACTGTGGGCCTGCCAGCCCGTCGCGGTCATGATCGCCTTGACTGTTGAGCCGGTTGGTCTACGGAGCATCTCGACGACCTTGGCGATCTTGCTGTTTGCGCGTTGCGTTAGTTTTTGACGACGCGTCGCGGCCTTCGCTGATCTTGCCTTTTGCGGTTTCGGGCCGGTCAACTTGCTCGCCCGCCGTTTGGTTTGTGTCACAGGCGAATTGGCCTCGGCCGGCTTTCCCTCGGGCTCGACGCCGATCGCCACAAGGCCCTTTGGCGTTATGACGAGGCTGAGGGGCTCGTCGTTGGGCCCGCGCTTCCACAAAGGCAATTGACCAGCTTTAGGAATCGCCTTGCAGAGCTTGCGGGAGAGCAGGGGCGCGACGGCTTCATCGGCTGCGGGCCCCTTGAGCTTCGAGTGATGCACCAGCGCGCCATCGTCGCGCTTTGCTGCGTTCGAAAGCAGCACGAGTTGAGTATCGGAAAGTTTCGCCATGAGTGATCGCTCCTTGAGGTTGTGACAGCTCCAGGCCGTCACCGCCCCAAGCCCCGGCACCTCGCGGCGGCGGAGCATCAAGGGAGTGGTGCCCTCGGGTTGGCGAAAAGAGCACCATTGCCGCGAACGGCGACGCGAGCAGAGCGTAGTCACGCTCTCCTGCGCTCGGAAGTCGACCGGAAAGTGAGCAATTCCATTGCGAACACCTGCCGCTTTGGATCATCGTCCGACAACCGGAGATCCCGCCGGACTCAAAAGAAAATATCGTGCGTAAGCCGGTGGTCTGATTGAACACCCATCGGGACGCGACCTCCGCATGACCGATGCGGAGGTGAACACAGCCGATGACATCTCGCCCGTGCCCATCGCGAACTCGCGGTGGTGAATCTTGCCCGAACCGCAGACATGGCCATCGATCGGCACGTTATAGGGCGGATCTGTGAAGATCATGTCCGCGCGGTCGCCGCCCATCAGGGCGGCGAAGGTGCTCGGATCGCGCGCATCGCCGCAGATGAGAAGGTGCCGGCCGAGGCGCCATATGTCGCCTGAGATCGTAACAGCATTTGCCGGATCTTCTGCTTCGGGGATCAGATCATCGGGGTGGTCTCCGCCGTTCGGATCGGCTGAGGCCGCCTCGGCCAAGACAATGTCGACTTCGCAGACGCTGAAGCCGGTCAGCGTCACATCGAATTGGCCCTCGACACGGTGCTGCAGCTCGATCGCTAGAACCTCACGATCCCATCCCGCGTTGAGGGCGAGTTTGTTGTCGGCAAGGATGTAGGCCCGCTTCTCGGCTTCCGAAAGGTGATCGAGGCGCAGGCACGGCACCGCTTCGATCCCGAGCAGCGTGGCCGCCGCAACGCGCCCGTGGCCGGCGATAATCTGCCGCTCGGCATCAATGAGAACGGGATTGGTGAAGCCATCGCAGCCGCGAATGCGCCGTCCTCGTCCGGCGAACGGACGCGCGGGAGGCGCGCGGTCGCTGGAGAGATCGCTCATTTATACACAACCACAAGGATAATTGAACCAATCAAGGAGGACGGGGAAGTTGTCATCGACGCAGACGGCAAACACGTGCTCGCCCCCTATTGCGATTGCTTCGGGGCCACGACGGTGTAACGGTACTCGACACACTCGCAAGCGCGGTTTGCGTCAATGGAGGAGCCATCATGAAGGGCTTTGTTGGAGATATTGAAGAACTGACTGAGGAGAATAGCGATTTCCGCCGGGTGCTCTACACGGGCAAGAACCTCCAACTGGTGTTGATGGCGATCGAGCCCGGCGGAGAAATTGGCGAAGAGGTGCATGAGGATCGCGATCAATTCTTCCGTGTCGAAAAAGGCAAAGGCGAAGTGCTGATCGACGGCAACCGCTCAAAAATCAAAAGCGATGATGCGATCATTGTTCCAGCCGGCGCTCGCCACAACATCATGAACACCGGCGAGAAGCCATTGCGGCTGTACACTCTTTACGCTCCGCCGGAACATCGCGACGGCACGGTGCATGTGACCAAAGCTCACGCTTCCGAAGAGCATTTCGACGGCAAGACGACAGAATAGTCGTGAAAACGATAAATGTTTCGAGCGGGTCCAGTTGTGCAGGTCGATGTCTTCGGTATCGAAGAAGACGAGACCGGACTTGTCGATGGTTGGTCAACGCTATCTCGGTCTAGCCGACGCGCTCAAAAGACAACAGACCGAGGGGCACGCGGGCAGCCTGTGCGCCAGGTAGGCCGGCTCCACGCCGCCTCCAACGCCGACAGCAGCCGCCTGGCGCCATCTCCACGCCACGTTAGACGAGAGACCGTCGGCATACTTGATGCACATCAACGGCGTCGGAACTCGGCCATGCCATTCGACGTAGTCTTCCCTTGTGCTGACCGGCACTCTTTGAGAAAGGACAGCGATGCCGGGACGGTGAAGGCCGCCGCTTTGCGCCGCTCGATGCACTCGTGCGCACTGAAACGACCACGATTTTGGCGCCGACGCTCACCTCATAAAGGCCGAGTATGCTTGTTAAACCGGGACTTGCGATTGGGCACAAATCGGTCGGAGTCGGCTCGGCAATGACCGGCTACCGCGAACGACAACGCGTCATTGCTGGCGCTATAACGCGTCGGCATCGATGCGCAGCCGCTCGTCACACATCCGGATTAAGCTCGAGCAGTTTGTGGAATCTCACTATTGTTTTCCCAATAGACGGACAGCGTATTGAAGATCGCCATCTCACTTGAGGCCACCGACATGAAACGAATCCTGGTTGCAACCGATTTCTCCGCTCGCTCGGATCGTGCCATTCGCCGCGCAACATCGCTGGCCAAGCAATTCGGCGTACCCCTAACGCTCCTTCATGTTGTCGACGACGACCAGCCCCAGCGCATTGTTGAAGTGCAGCACAACGCCGCGCTGACCTTGCTTCGCGAGCTCGCGCAGACGCTGCACGATGTCGATGGCGTGAAATGCGATCCGCAGATCGTGCGAGGCGATGCGTTCGCCGGAATCGTGACGACAGGAGAGCATACGGGCGCCGATCTTCAGGTAATCGGCTCTCACCGACGCCAAGTCTTACGCGACGTCTTCGTGGGAACTACGGCAGAACGGGCGATCAGGACAAGCCTTCGTCCGACGTTGATGGCCAATGCCGTTCCGGAAGGACCATACCGTCATGTTCTCGTTGCCGTGGATTTTTCGCGTAGCTGCCGCGACGCTGTTCGAACACTGCTGGAACTGGGTCTAACATCTAAGACGCTGGTCTCGGCAGCCCACGTGTTCGACACGCCGGATGGAAGCTTGATGTCGCGCGCGTCCCTCGGGCCTGAGGAAATCAAGGACTATATCGACGAAGAACGCCAGCGCGCCGCGCGCGAGATGGAAGCCTTCCTTCGGGAGGCTCACCTGGCTCCAGCACGGGTTATCCTCGCGCCCAAAGAAAGTTCGACCGGAGTGACCATCTGCAACATCGCGCGCGAAGTCGGCGCGGACCTGATCGTCGCTGGAACGCATGGTCGAACTGGGATTCTCAAGCTCTTGCTCGGCAGCGTCGCGGAGGAGGTTCTGATCAACTCGGGAGTCGACGTACTCGCAGTTCCTCCCGGCAGGCGCTAGGGGGCGTGCCACAGCCGACGAAAGCGCCACGTCATGGAAAGCACAATAGTCGCTACCAACCTCTCGACTCGTTCCGACCGGGCGATCGGGCGTGTAGCCGCTAGGTTCCCGGAAGTCTCAACGCCCAAAGCCCTGCGCATGTCAGGTTGCTAGTGAGAGACCGCGCGAGGCCTTCCAATACTCCCCGAACGTTCATGAACGATTTATCTCAATGCGTTTGAGTCGCCTTCAGCAGCATCTTTTCGAGATCGTCACACAGGGCCGCGCCTGAGTCTTCTCACCGCGTCGACCGTTTCCTTGCAGTGGGTTGGAAGCGAAAAGTGACTATCAAAGGCCGGTGCGTCATACGAGAAAACGCAAACCCAGGAGAAGCGTTGCCGATCACGGTACACGCCCGCCGCTGGCTCATCTCATAGACGCAAAAGAGGTGCCACAGCTTGCCGCTTCGCGGCGGCCGTCACCATTTTTTGAATTAAGGGTCCTCGACCGGGCAAGCCTTCGATCGCAACGCCTGCTCGCCGCCTCGTCGGAACGCGTCGCGCCAGCGGTAGAGGAATCTCCCGCTTGATCGATAGCACGCGAGAGCGTCATAACGCGATCACGCGCTTCCATTCGCATAATGACCTTCAGCTTGAAGTCTCGGCGGAAGCTCCGGCGTCGTGAGTCTTCGGACATTCGTTCTCCAGAGAGAACTGTCCCCAATTTCTCTGTCTTACTCCAGGGTTCACTCCACTTTGCACGCGAACCATCCACGGGTTCTTGCGTCACCTTTCAAAATCGTGCGAGCCATGATGAACTTCGGCAATCGGTCCAGCGACCGGTGATCGCGGCGGGGCTAAGGTATGACATATGAAGCGAGCGCGGAAGACGGTCGAACCGTCGGCACCGCAGGTTATTCCGCGTTCCTGAGCTACGCCTCTGACGACAGCGAGTTCGCCGAGGCAATGTGCAAACAACTCGAAGCCTCGGGCTTTCGCTGCTGGATCGCGCCGCGCGACGTCAGACCAGGCGAAGACTATCCTACGGAAATCATCCGAGGCATCGAAGCGTCGAAGTGCCTCGTCCTTGTCTTGTCGCAGGCCGCCAACGCCTCTCCGTTCGTTCGCGCCGAAGTCGAGCGCGCATATTCCAAGGGTAAACCGATATTCCCGGTGCGGATCGAGGACGTTCTTCCCGCCAAGGCGCTCGAGATTTTCGTGTCCACGAAACACTGGATCGACGCGTGGCGAGGCGATCTCTCGCTGCACGTGGCAAAGTTGGCGCTGGAGATCGCGCGAAATCCCGACTTGGATTTGAGGCTTCCACCCGAACTCATGCGCCGTGTGCATTTCGCGCGCTGGCTACGCTACGGCGCGATGGGCGCGGGCGCGGCTGCCATCGCGTTGATCGTCGGCTTTGTCATGCGCGACGGCGGAACGGCGGTCGTGGATCGACCACCCGAGGGTATGGCCAGCTTCCAACGTCCTGTAACGGCACCCAGCTCCTTGCCGCTGAGTTACGGCAGCCCCTGGATTAAATGTGCCAGGTTCGGCGTCCAACCCTTGCCGACTTGCGCCTTTTCGATCGATGCTGCGTCCCGCAAGGACATTACCCGGATCCGGTTCGGTACGTCGCGCGAGAAACTCGACGAGTTCGTGTCGGGGAAAGACGGCACCGTGTCGGGGGGCATCGTTGCCTTCCTTTCTCCGGGACAGCAAGCCGAGCGCGGCATCCTGGGAATGACGTACCTGTTGGCGCGGACGTCCACCGTTGTGTTCGCGCAAGTCGAGTTCGACAACGGAACAAAGAGCGACATCGTAGAATCTTCTTTGCCGGCGCCGCCACCTCAGGCGCCGTCATGCGCACCGATCTCGGGCGAACAGCAAGCCGCGCCGAAGCTTCTGGTCTGTATGACCGATCGAAGCTCGCTTCGCACTTGGTCGCTGGTTCCGATCGTCGGGTCGGACGTCAAGAGCGTCAGTTGGACAACCTTCGACGGTGGCGGCACGCCGGTCGAGCGCGTCGGCGGCGCTTTTGCGATCAAAGCAACCGCACGCGATTTGGGAGCCGGGCGCGACGGCCCTGTTGCCGGGCAGCCGGTCAGTCTTCGCATCTTCTATCAATTTGGCAACGAGAGTGCAGCGAAACCATTCGTATACGCCATCGACTTGGGTGCTCACGCACGACGCTTTTTGCAGGCCGGCATCGACCTCAAGACGGCTTTCGATTGCGCGCTCGACCAAGACGTCTTCGCAGCAAGTTGCCAGTTCCAAACAAGCATCGCGGAACTGCCGCCGCCGTTCCTCTTCGAGAAGATTTTTTGGGGAACGTCGCCGCATCAGCTCGCCGACCTCGATCGCTTCAACGCTCAGGCGGCTATCGACGCTTTCGAGCAGGCCGACCCAAAGGACGTGACGACGCGCAACACGGCGGCGCGCGCGCGTCCGCGATATCGCAATTGGCGGGCGGGAAACCAGTTTGGGATCAAGTTCCTCGGGATTTCTACAGCGCCGGACGCTGTGTTTTTCAAGGTACGCTTCCAAGACGGGACGGAGTCCGCCATCGTGCGCATCCTGGTGCGCTAACGACGGCCACGCGCCGCCTCCTCCCGATCCGGACGCGGATGATCACGCCGAGCATGCTGATCGATCCTGCCGCGATACCTCTGCTGGGCCTGGAAGGCTGGATCGGGTCAGCTCACATTGTCGGCAACAGATTGAATTTCTACAGATCGTTCAACACACGAGTTGCAGCCGTGTGGGCCGCAATGAGCGACGGCGCATGCAATTTCATCACCACGCTCTGCGGGCCCGTTCATCGTCCGAAGTTTCGTACGGAATCTCATGCATGAACGCGGGCGACCGATTTCCTCCACATTGATACATACCCCCACACCATCGCCAATGTCAGCGGCAATGCGCCCAGGAACATGAACACGAGATCGCCCGGCATGCGCAACCACTCCAGCGTGCGGGCCAAAGGCGTGGCCGTATAGGCGAGACTGCGTGCGTGCCAATACCCGTTCTCGATCACATCGAGAATCTGCATGACGCCGCCCGGGAACAAACTGATGAAGACCATCATCGCCAAGCCGATATTCAAACCCCAGAACGCAACACGCACGAGCCGCGAGAGCCTTGGCCAGACGTCGTCGTCTACCACTTCGCGCAGTACGAACACCATTAGCCCCGCGCCCAGCATTCCGAACACGCCCATCATCGCCGCGTGGCCATGATTGGCGGTGAGGATCGTGCCGACCTCGTAGTAGCTGACAATCGGCGTGTTGATGAGGAAGCCGAAGACGCCCGCGCCCAAGAAATTCCAGAAACCCACCGCCATCAGAAAGTAGAACGTCCAGCGATGGCGCTCGACCATGCTGTCGCTGCCGCGCGTTAGTCTCACGAAGTCCCAAGCATCCAGCGTGATGAGGGTGAGCGGCACCACTTCGAGTGCCGAGAACACGGCGGAGAACGCCATGTTCATTTCGGTCTGCCCCGTCCAGTACCAATGATGCCCGGTGCCGATCAGGCCGCCGCCGAAATAGAGGATCGCGTCGAGATAGATCGTGCGAAGCGCTGTGATTCTTTTAACCAACCCCATCTGAAAGAAGATGACGGCCACGATCACCGTGACAAAAAACTCGAAGAAACCTTCGACCCACAAATGGATGATCCAGAACCGCCACGCATCGACGATCGTGTAGTTGGTTTGCGGACCGAAGAAGAGCGCCGGCAGATAGAACAGCGGAATGGCAAACGCCGCGATCAAAAAGAAATTTGCAAAACCTCGCCGTTCGGGGTCGCGCCGCGCGGGCTCAACCGCGCGCCAGACCAGCAAGAACCAAAAGAGGAGTCCGATGGCGAGCAGGATCTGCCAGAAGCGGCCGAGTTCCAGATATTCCCAACCCTGATTGCCGAACCAGAACCACATTGTGGGCAACCACTGCAGGATGCCGGCCCATTCGCCGAGCATGCTGCCGGCAATAACGATAGCGACAGCGCCGAAGAGCAGATGGATGCCCAGGGCCTGCCTTGGCGGACTCCCGCGGCCCAACAGTTCGGCCACGAACAATGCGCCTGCGACGTATGAGGTTGCAATCCAGAAGATCGCCGACTGCAAATGCCAGGTCCGCAAGAGATTGCTGGGAAAATAGGCGGCCAGATCGATGCCGAAAAACGTACTCGGGTCGGCACGGTAATGTGCGACACCCGCACCGAAAAAGGTTTGAGCCAGCAACAAGATCGCGGCCACCGCCATGTATTTGAGCGTCGCCCTTTGTGCATCGCTCAAGACCCATTTTTCAACGGGCGTCGGCGCGCCGTGCCAACCCAAATAGTCGAATTTTCCAAAAGCCAACAAGACGATGGCGATGCCGCCCAACAGCGCGATGAAGCTGATGGCCGTCCATAAGAGCGCTGCACTTGTAGGGTGATTGCCGGCCAGTGGGTCATAGGGGAAATTGTTGGTATAGGAATGCGTCGCGTCGGGACGCCGTGCGACGGACGCCCACGCGGCCCAGGTGAAGAACGCCGTGAGATTGTGCAGCTCTTTCGGATCGGAAATCAGATTGGCCGATAGACCGCCGTTGCGTTCGGGCTTTTCGAAATATGTTTTCCAGCGTGCAATTTCGGCGGCAAACGTTTCCGCGCCCGCCGGCAAAAGTGTGAGCGTGTCAGTATCCTGTCCCTGGTCTGCCGGGTCGCCAAGTGCGGCTACGATTCGGTTGGCGCGCCCTGAACGCGTTGCGTGCGGCGCGTCTGCCAGAGCGAAGTGAGCATGGCTGCAAACGTGACCAGCCAAACAGCGAAAGCCACCCACACAAGCGTGAGCCCCAAATTCTGCAGCGGCGGGAATTGCGTCGCGAGCGAAAGCCGAAACGTCGACAGCGAGTACATCCCAAGCGGAAATACCATGCTCCACAGTGCAGGTGTGTAGACGAGTGGCATCTGGCGGATACCATGCGCCCAGATGCCGAACACGATCAGCAGCGGAATCCACCACGTGCCCCAGGCCCAGATGATTAGGGTGACGCCGTCGACGAAAGGCTGCATGGCCTGCAGGAACGGCAGGTGGGACTCGCTGAGGATCAGCGTCGTACCGGCGTTTGCGCTTATGGCCGCCGCACCCATTACGACCCAATGCAGCGGCGTGACGTCTTTCGGCTCGACCTCGAAAAAGAAGATGCGGTAGCTGAACAGTGTGACAAAGATCCCATAGAGCGTGATTCCGATGCCCCACAGCATGTGGATCAGGATGAAGATCCACCCAGCCAGGTCTGGCGTATGCTCAGCCACGCGCGCGCCTAACAATACCAATGACTGGGTGCCGACGATGGCAATGAGCCAACCCCCGTGCACGACGTTCGCGTTGTGAGCCGTATTGAAGAACGTGAGCACGCTGAAGCTGAAGTAGAGCAACACAAACCATACAAAAAACGCGAACAACCAAAGAGTCGTCGCCGCCACCGCCATGCCGCGAAGATCGCACTGCATGCCAAATACGTCCGACGCGGCGACGATCGTGAAGAACGAGAACACAAGCTTCGGATCGGTCATGTCCCGCCAGAGCGCTTGTGGATGCGCGGTGGCGCGAGCGAGCGTCATCAGGAGCAACACCGGATAGGCCGTGACGTTGACGGCAAAGAGCGCATTTGAGAGCCCGAGCCAGTCCATGAAGAAGAAGGCGTTCGAGATGATTCCGGTCGCCATCACCAACGCGAAATAGCCCGGATAAAGGCCAGCTACGCCGCGATCGAGCCATGCCAGCAATGGCGTAGATCCTTCCGGCTTTCGATCATGTCCCATGAAATGTCCTTAGCACGCCGAAGCGATCGACGCTCTTGACCGTGGTCAAGAGGCTTTGAGCTTTGACATGCATCAATTCGGCAGCGGGTATACGGTTGTCATATAAAAAAGGAGGAATCCTTGGCAAACAATCCTGACGAGGGCCGTTCGTTTTGGATGTATGTCGCGGCGCACAGCCTTTGCTTTGCGCTTTGGATTCTTCCGGCTGTCGTCGGTGTCCGCTTGGCTCACGAGTTTGGGTTGCAGGAGGCCGCATTCGGCGTCTTCGTGGCGATGCCAATTCTTGTGGGCTCGCTTGTGCGCCTGCCGCTTGGAGCGGCGGCCAATCGCTATGACAGCCGGACGATGATGGCCATTGTGATGATCGCCGGCGCGCTTGCGGCGCTGGCGCTGTCGTTCGCCCAGTCGTATTGGCAGGCTCTCGTCGCCGCAGCGGGGATCGGCGTTGCCGGTGAATCATTCGCAGTCGGGGTTAATTTCGTGTCTGGTCAATTTGTCGATGCGCGGGCTCGACGAGCACTCGATTGGCTGGGTTCAGGCGTCGCGGGCGCCGCCTTGGCATTCATCATTGTTGACGCTGTCCATGATTGGCGCTTTGTCTTCCAACTCGCGGCCGTGATCCTGCTCTCCGGCGCGACGTTGTTCCTGGCTCTTGCCGGCAGAGCTTCGGCTGGAAAGGGAGTGCCTACGCGGCACTTATTGCTGCAACAGTTTGCACGGCTGCAGAAGATCCAAGTGCGCAGGTTCTCGCTCTACTACTTCTTTGTTTTCGGCGGCTTTGTGGCCCTCGTTGTCTGGCTACCGCATTATGTGACGGAAGCCTACGGCGCCACGTTCAAGACGGCGGCGCTCATCGGAAGTGCCGTTGCGCTCGCGGGCGGCTTCGGCCGCGTGTATGGCGGCAGGTTGGTCGAAGACTATGGCGCGCGCCGTGTCCTCTATTGGACGTTCTTCGCAGCTGTCGCCGTGACATTCATCCTATCCTATCCGCCTGCCAGCTACACGATCTCGACGACGGGGGGCGAGGTCGTGGTTCGGGCCGGCGTCGGCATCGTCCTGTTCGGCGGCCTTGTCACTCTGCTGTCCTTGTTCCTGTCGTTTGGCCAAAGCCGCGGTCTATGCGCACATTCCGGTGTATTATCCCAAGGATGCCGCGGTGGTTGGCGCGGTTGTGGGCATGATGGGAGGGCTCGGCGGGTTTCTGCTTACCGTCATGTTTGCTCTTCTCGTTGAGATGACCGACATCTATCAGAGCGCCTTCATGTTGTTTTTCGCGCTGGTGTCGGTTGCTCTGCTATGGATGCACCTTGCGATCCGGCGTATGGAACGCCAGGCAGCCGCGGGCATGTTGAAGGCGCTACCGGCATTTCCCGAACTGAAGGACCACGCTGGTCGTTGAATGCGCCGAAGCGCGAGCAAATAGTGGCGCAGCTTGTCGCCAGCGAGACGACGACACAGCTCCTGCAGGACAGGCTCGATGGTGGCGCGACGTATCGCCGTGTAGTAGGAACTCGTTCCAGTTACTACCACGCAGCGCGCCAGCAACTCGCCCCGTGAGCGAGCCGCGCACCGACTGGGACAAATTGATCGGTACCTGACGGTTCCGCTTGCATTGCATGGCCGACACTTTGCCGATGCGGCCAAAACTTTGGCGGAAAGGGCGCATGCGGAAGGGAGGGACGCGAATCACGCACGCAGTTGATGATGGGTCACAGGTCGAACCGTCGAACGGGGCTCGATCTAATCGATCATCTGGCGAGGTCGAACACGTGGTGGAGATGGGGATTGAGGAGGCGGCCTTTGGGGTCGTGCTCCGCGCGCATCGCCGTGAAGTCCGTCCAGCGTGGATAGAGCGCCGCAAGGTCTTCGCCGCCGAGGCTGTGCAGCTTGCCCCAATGCGGCCGGCCTTCGTGGCGGCGGAAGATGGGTTCGATTTCGCTGTAGAAGAACGCGTGGTCTTGCGTGTGCCCCATGTGAACGGCGATCGACGCGGAGGGTCGCTGATAGAAGGGACTCAGCCACGCGTCATCGGCGGCGACGAAGCGGATCTCGATCGGGAAATAGACCTCGCTGTGCCGCTCGACGGTCGCGATGACGCTTTCCAGGCAGCCGGACAATGCCTCGCGCGGCAGGTGATACTCCATTTCGTTGAAGCGCTTCGGCCGGTCGGTGGAGAGGAGTCGCCATGCGGGACCCACCGCCGTTTCCGTCTCCTGATTGGCGATAAGGTCTTGCGCGACCATGCGGCGCAGCGATGGCGCCCATGAGAGCCAATCGCGCAGAGTCATCAAGTCTTCGGTGCCTTGGTTCTCCGCATTTGCGCCGCGCGGCGTTTCCGTTTCGCTCGTCTCATCGTGCGCGATGCAATACGCCATGCCGGTGAAGGTGACGTAGTAGAATTCGAAGTGACGGTGCGCGCGGCTGCGCTCGTCCGCGGCCGCGATCGCGTCAGCGATCGGTTCGAACCATGTGCGGCGCTTGAGGCGCAAGGGTGCGCGGTTTTGCAGGCGAATGCTCGTGATGATGCCGAGTGCGCCCAACGACACGCGCGCGGCGTCGAAGAGATCGCGGTTGTTTTCGGCATTGCAGGCGACAAGGTCGCCGTCGGCGGTCATGAGCTCAAGGCCCGTGACAGCGCTTGAGAGCGCACCGAGCTCCCGCCCTGCGCCATGCGTCGCTGTCGCGATCGCGCCGGCAAGGCTCTGCTTGTTGATGTCGGGTAGCGTGTCCATCGATTGGCCGGTCTGCCATAGCGTCTCGCCAAGCTTGGCGAGCCGGATGCCCGCGCCGACTGTCGCGGTCAGCTTCTCAGCATCATGCGCGATGAGGGCGTTCAGGCGATCGAGCGAGACGATCGTACCGTTCGTCGGCACGAGACCGGTAAAGCTGTGGCCGGCGCCGACCGGACGGATTTGTCCGGTCGAGGTCTTCAACACTTGTTGCAGTGCCTCGACATCGGCGGGCACTGCAATCGACTCCGCCATGCAGGTCTGGAGCCCAGACCAATTGCTCCATCGCGTCTTGCCGGGTGGGACGGGCGCGGGGAGGGGCTCCGGCGGATCGCCCGCCGACAGCGCGAGATAGCCGACGCCCGTCGCGCCGAGCGTGGCGGCGCCTGCGCCGGCGAGAAGTGCTGTCCGACGTGAGACGATCATCGTGCGGCCTCCGCCTTTGATGCGCGGCGCGCCATGAAATCGGTGAGCCGCTCCAACTCGTCATCCGTGCAGTCGAAGCATTGGCCGCGTGGCGGCATGGCGTTGAAACCGTCGCGCAAGTGAGCGGAGACGACATCCTTGCTCTGTGCAAGCCGCGGCTCCCAGGCCGTCGCGTCGCCCGTCAGCGGCGCGCCGGAGTCGGGATTGATGTGGCAAATGCGGCAGGAGCGCTCGTATTTTTCCGACAGGACTGGGTCGCTTGGCATCATCGCTTCCGCACGTTTGATCTTTTGCGGCAAGGTTTCACCCGCCCCAGGCCCACAAGCGCTGAGCAGCGCCGCGCAGAATCCGACAAGCCCAAAACTAAATCGCATCTTTCCCCCTGCCGGTCTTTTTAGCACTGCGCGAATCTCGAGCCACGCGCGCAGATTGACCCAGGGCGGCGACCTACACCGCCATTGCGTGCCGCGCGTGGCTTTGCGGCAGATACGCGTCGAACGTGCTCGCCACCAAACGAACGGCGACGCGTGCGGACTCCGGCACGCTTACCCGCCGGCCGTCTATCCTGACCATTCCTTGATCGGCCAACGGCTGCAGCGCTGCCAATTCGGCCGCAAATGCGTCGACCGGACGACCAAAGCGCGAAGCGATATCGTCAAGATCAACCGCCAGGTCGCACATCAGCCGCTCGATAATCGTGCGGCGCATACGATCGTCCTGGGTCAACGCGCGCCCACGCATCGTCGCCAGGCTTCCACCCCTGAGTCTGGCGCGGTAGGTCGGCACGTCGGTGGCATTTTGCGAATAACCTTCCGCGTGAGCGGAAATCGCCGATGCGCCGAACCCAATGAGCGTCTTGGCGTTGTCGACCGTATAGCCCTGGAAGTTGCGCGCAAGGGTGCCGCGGCGGAGCGCTTGCGCCAGAGGATCGTCGGGCCGCGCGAAGTGATCGAGCCCGATCTGTTGATATCCTCTCGCCGTGATGCTTTCCCTTGCCGCGTCGTACTGGAGCAAGCGCGCGGCGGTGTCGGGCAGTGCCGCCGCATCGATCAGCTTCTGGTGCCGCTTCATGTCCGGCACATGCGCGTAGCCGAAGACGGCCAGGCGCTGGGGCTCAAGCGCCGTCGCCTCTTCTACGGTCCGGCGCACATTCTCGACCGTTTGGAACGGCAGGCCATACATGAGATCGAGATTCAACGCCGTGATGCCTGCCGCGCGCAGTCGTGCGACTGCGTTGCGGGTAACGGTGACAGGTTGCCAGCGGTTCACGGCGAGCTGCACCTGCGGGCTCACGTCTTGGACGCCGATGCTGGCGCGGGTCACGCCAGCCTTGGCCCACGCGTCGATGGAAGCCGGGCTCAACCCCCGTGGATCGATCTCCACCGCGATCTCCGCTTGCGGGAGGATAACGAAGCGCGAGCGCAGGTCGTGCATCACACGCGCGACATCGCCAGGGCTCAGGATCGTCGGCGAGCCGCCGCCGAAGTGCACATGGCTGACCGGTCGTTTGTCGCCCAACGCGTCCGCGACGATCTCGATCTCGCGCACCAAGAGGTCGACATAGGCGGCGACGGGACCATAAGCGTTCACGACGCTCATGTGGCAACCGCAGAACCAGCATAGGCTGTCGCAAAACGGAACATGCACGTAAAGCGAAAGCGGTTCGCCGGGCGGCAACGCGTTGAGCCAAAGCCGCACCGTGTCGGCCGTGATTGCGGCGTTGAAGTGGGGTGCCGTCGGATAGCTCGTGTAGCGCGGCACCCCGACCGCAAGAAGCTCTGCCAGGTTCATGACTGCTTCACTCGCACGAGGCGGGCGCGCGTCGCGTTGATCTGGCGCAAGTCGCGTACGCGCCGACTTGTCGCGCGTCGGCATTGATACAGGTCAAAGTGCTCGGCCCCCAAAACTGACAAATTGTCAGTTACGAGCCGCTACCCGCCAACAGGGAGAGCCTGGATGCTTGATCGCCAGAGCATTACCGCGAACGATTTCGACCCATCGGCGGCATCGCTGCTCGATCCGCCGCTCACCGATGTTCAATGCGCGATGCGTGAGGGGCTACATCGTTTCGCAGCCGACGTCATGCGGCCGGCCGGCTGCGCGCTCGACCGGATGACGGCGGAAGAGGTCGTCCAAAAAGACTCCCACTTCTACGCAACGCACGAAATATATCGGTCGTTGGGCATCAGTCAGGCCGCGCTCGCCGAGCTGCCGCCGGCCGAGGCCGCTCTTCTGCAGTCGATCGCATATGAAGAACTGGGCTGGGGCGACTCCGGTCTTGCGATCTCGATCGGCGTCAATGCGATGCCGGCGTCCGTTGCGCGGCTCCTGGGAGCTAACGAATTCGCAGAGCGCTTCCCCGAAACCAAGTTTGGCTGCTGGGCGATCACGGAGCCCGATCACGGCAGCGACATGCTCGACTCGACCCGGCAGACATTTGCCAGCAACGGCCAATATGGGCGACCGAGCTGCCTCGCGCGCAAGGTCGGCGACGAGATCGTGCTCAGCGGTCAGAAGTCGGCGTGGGTTTCGAACGGTGCGGTCGCGGAACAGGCGGTGCTCTTCAGCTTGTACGACGACGGCAGGACGGGGATTCGCGGCTGCGTGCTTTACGTGCCGCTCGACGCCAAAGGCGTGGCCCGCGGCAAGCCCCTTGAGAAGCTCGGCCAGCGCTCACTGCCACAGGGCGAAATCTTCTTCGACGAGGTGAGGTTGCCGGCCAACCTTATCGCGGCCGGCCCCGACGAGTATCACGATGCGCTTTACGGCACGCTGTGCCTTGCCAATGCGAGCATGGGCTCATTGTTCGTCGGTGTCGCGCGCGCCGCGTTCGAGCATGCGCTCGCCTATGCGCATGAGCGCAAACAGGGCGGCGTTCCGATCGTCCAGCACCAGAGCGTGAGGTCGCGCCTCTTCGGCATGTATCGCAAGGTTGAAGCCGCGCGGGCGCTGGCGCGCCGCGTTGCCGTGGCAAATGCGACGGCGACGCAGCCGGCGTTACAGGGTGCGATCGCATCGAAGATCACCGCCACACAGACCGCGTTCGAAGTAGCGAGCGAAGCTGTTCAGATTTTCGGCGGCGCCGGCATGTCGCGCGAATACCCGGTCGAGAAGCTTTTGCGCGACGCGCGTGCCTCGATGATCGAAGACGGCTGTAACGAGCTCCTGGCGATCAAGGGCGGGTCACAGCTTACAGGATGGGAACGCCTGCACTAAGGAAGGAAAGCCTCATGGCGCAGAGCGCGATCATCGCCGGCGTTGGGATGACGGACTTCGGCAAGTTTCCCGAGCGCGGACTCAAGTCCTTGGCGAGCGAGGCGATCGTCGCGGCGCTTGCGGACGCGGGTTTGCCGCCCGGCGCCGTCGAAGCAGCTTACATGGGCAACGCGGCGGCAGCCCTGATCACGGGTCAAGCGATGATTGCGGGCCAAGTCATTTTGCGTTCGCTCGGGATCGGCCGCATCCCGGTCGTCAACGTGGAGAATGCCTGCGCGACCTCGGCGACCGCTTTTCAGCAGGCAGAGCGCACGATTGCGAGCGGGCAGTACGACGTCGTCCTGGCGGCTGGGTTCGAGAAGCTCTTTCACAAGGACAAGGCACGCACATTCCAAGTGTTCATGGGCGCGATCGATGTCGAGGGCATACCCCAGTTCCTCGCGTCTCTCGCCAAGAACGAGCCTATGCCCGGCGATAGCGCGAGCGGTGACAAGCGTTCCATCTTCATGGACATCTACGCGAGCGCTGCGCGGCGGCACATGGAACGCTACGGCACGACGGCGCGTCACTTCGCGATGGTGTCGGCCAAGAATGCCTATCACGGCAGCCTCAATCCGCACGCGCAATATCGCGATGTGCTGAGCGTCGACGAGGTCCTGGCTGCCCCAACCGTGTCGCCGCCTTTGACCTTGCCGATGTGCGCGCCGATCGGGGACGGCGCCGCGGCAATCGTCCTGGTGTCGGAAAAGAAGGCGCGCGCGATGGGGCTCAAGGACGGCGTGCGCGTGCGCTCCAGCGTGCTGGCCTCCGGGTGGGAAGGTTCGGGATCGAGCGACGAATCCGTGGTCGAATACGCCTCGCGCAAGGCCTACGAAACGGCGGCGATTGATCCGCGCGACATCGACGTCGTCGAGCTTCATGACGCGACCGCGCCCGCGGAAATCATCTGTTACGAAGCAATGGGTCTCGCCAAGAAAGGCGAGGGTGCCCGTCTGCTCGAAGAAGGCGCGACGCAGCTCGGCGGTCGCATTCCAGTGAACACCTCGGGCGGTCTGTTGCGCAAAGGCCATCCGGTCGGCGCCACGGGCGCCGCGCAGATCGTCGAACTCTGCGTGCAACTGCGCGGGCGCGCGGGCGCGCGCCAAGTCGCCGGCGCCCGCCTCGCGGTGGCCGAGAACGGTGGCGGCTTCATAGGCGCCGACGCGGCGGCGGCCGTCGTGACCGTGCTGGAAGCTACGAGGCCAGCGATATGAGCGATGTCCGGCCGATTCTGGCCCACCTCATGCGCTCCAAGGCGGAGACGCAGCCAGACTTCCCCGTGCTCACATTCGTCAACATCGCGGCCGACGGCAACTTCGTCGATGAAGTGCGGACCTATGCGGCCTTATGGCGGCGCGGCTGCATGACGGCGCGCGTGTTGGCGGCGAAGGGCGTCAAGGCAGGCGACCGTTTCGCGCTGATCATGCAAAATCATCCCGAGTTTGTCGAAGCCATGGTCGCTGCGTCGATCCTGGGGGCGGTCTTCGTGCCGATCGATCCGCGCACCAAGGGCGAGAAACTCGTTTACATGCTCGAGTTCGCCGAATGCACCGGTGCGATCGTCGCGGATTACGCTCTGGCTAATCTATCGGATGTCCTGCCTCGGCTTCCGCGGCTTGCCTGGATCGGGACGTTCGGAACGAAGACATCGGGCATGTCCGATTCGCGGCTGTTTAGGCTCGACTTGCACGACGACGCCGGCGTGCTCGACACGCCGATTTGTTCGAACGATCCCGACGCGACGATGCAGCTGCTCTACACATCAGGGACGACCGGCGATCCCAAGGCTATCGTCGCGACGCACCGGCGCTTTGTCGAAGCGGGCATGCTGGGATTGATGCTTGGGCTGAAGCCGACCGATTGTCTCTATACCGGCTTGTCGCTCACGCACGCGAATGCGCAGCTCATCACGCTCGGCACGGCGCTCACGATGGGTATGCGCGCCGTGATCAGCCGGAGGTTCACGAAGTCGCGCCTGTGGGACATCACGCGGTGGTACGGCTGCACCGTGTTCAATCTCCTCGGCGGGATGACGGTCGAGCTATACAGCCAGCCACCGAGCGAGAACGATGACTTTCATCCAGTCCGAATGGTGCTGTCCGCCGGAATGCCCGCCGCGCTGTGGGACCGTTTCGCCAAGCGCTTCGGCGTCGAGATCTTCGAGTTCTATGGCGCGGCCGAAGGCGGGCTCACGCTCAATCCGCCCCGCGTGGGTCCGATCGGCAGCGTCGGTAAGCCGCCACCCAGTTCGGAACTAGCGATTCTCGACGACGACGGACACCGCGTGCCGGCGAACGAGGCGGGCGAGATTTGCTTCCGCCCGGCGGCCGGCCCTTCGGTTGTCGTGAAATATCTGAAGAACGACGCGGCCTCGCGACAAAAGACCGAAGGCGGCTGGCTGCACACCGGCGACATCGGACACGTGGACGCTCAAGGCTGGCTCTACTTCCATCACCGCAAGGGCGACGATATTCGGCGCAACGGCGAGTTCATCTCGCCGGGTTTCGTCGAGAAGGCTATCGCCGAGCACCCGCAGGTCGCCGATGTGTTCGTCTACGGCGTGCCGGCGAGCAGCGGTGCGCCGGGTGAGAAAGACGTCGTTGCTGCCATCGTGCCCGTAGAGCGCGGCCGGATCGATGTCGCTTCGGTTTTCGCACATTGCCGCCGCGTGCTTGAACGCAACGCAGTGCCGTCGTTCCTGCAGATTGTTTCGGAAATTCCAAAGACGGCGTCACAAAAGCCGCAAGAGCGCTTCTTGCGCGAACAGTGGGCCGCGCGTGGATCCGGCATCTACGCCGCCGCCGATGCCGTAGCCGCCTGACCAACATCGAGAGGACCAGCGTTATGAAAAAAAAGCCTGACGTCGTCGTGTACGGAGCAAGCGGCTACACCGGAAAGCTCATCAGCGAACGGCTCGTCGACCTCGGAATTCCGTTCGTGGCGGCCGGGCGCGACAGGAAGCGTCTCGAGCACGCGATGGCCAATCTGCGCAACGCCAAGACGGCGCAAGCCCACGTCGCGGCCGTGGAACATGATGTGCTGGCGCTCGCCAAGGTCTTTGACGGAGCGCGCGTCGCGGTGAACGTCGTTGGGCCTTTCGGCCAGCTGGGCCGCACGGTTGCCGATGCCGCCTTTGCCGCGCGTTGCCACTATCTCGACACGACAGGTGAGACTGATTGGATCAGGCTGCTCAAGGATGAGTACGGCCCACGCTTCGCGGAAGAGGGCCTGCTCTTGTGTCCGGCGCTCGCCTATATGTGGGCGGCCGGGCAGATCGCCGCCGAACTCGCGCTCGAAGACAAGGAGGTCGACAGTCTCGACATCGTCTACGCGCCGGGCAGCGCACCGACCATCGCCTCGACGCTTTCGTTCATGCGCATGGTGACGCGCACGCAGTATCGGCTGGTCAATCGCACACTCGATCCATGGCCGCATGGCACGGCGATTCTGAACGCTCTACCGCATTCACATGAAGTCGTGCGCAGTCTGCCGTGGGGCGGCGGCGCCGAGCCGTTGTGGTACGAGCACGATAAACGCGTGCGCAATTGCCGCGTCACGGTCGCCGTGCAGAATTCGCAGATGGTAGACTGGCTGCTCAACTGCGCGGCGGAGTTCGACAAAGTCTCCGCGACGAAATCTGAGAGCGAGCTTGAGGCGCTGACCAATAGCTGGGGTCAAGCCGTTGCCTCGACGCCGCCGCGCGAAGATGTCAACGCCAATCGAAGCATCATTTCCTGCCGCGCACGCGGCGCGGAAGCGGGCAGGGATGTCGTTCTCTATGGCGCTGCACCCTATGAACAAACAGGCGTATTTATCGCCACGGGTGTGCAGCGTCTCCTTGAGAGCGGTGTGCGGACGAGGGGCTTTGCCTCGCCCGCCGCCGCTTTCGGTCATCGCCCGCTGATCGCCGCCCTTGCCGCGGCCGGCTTGCACCAACCGGCGCCGACGCCTGCTCACGGAGATGGCGAGGGCGCGCCTGCGCGCCGGCAGGCAAGCCAGCGCGCCGCGGCTGTCGAAGTGCGAACGGGCCATTAGGGAGGATCAAGAATGAGTCGCTTGGACGGTGGCGAGCTGCTCGCCCGTACGCTCGCAAAAGGGGGTGTCAAAGAAGTGTTCGCACTGCACGGCGGCCACCTTGAGGCGTTCCTTCAAGGCTGCGTGCACAACAACATTCGTTTGACCGACACCCGCCACGAGGCGGCCGCCGGTCACGCGGCGGATGGCTATGCGCGCGTCACAGGCGAGATCGGCGTCTGCACTGTGACTGCAGGCCCGGGCTTCGCGAATGTGATCCCGGCGATCGTCAATGCTTATCTCGACGGCGTGCCGACGCTGTTCCTGATCGGGGCGCCGCCGTTGCGCGAAGCGGAGACGAATCCGCTGCAAGGCGGATTCGATCAGATCGCGATGGCGGCGCCGGTTGCGAAGTGGGCGCATCGAATCACCAACGCCGAGCGCATTCCCGACCTCACGGCGCAGGCCATTCGTATCGCGCGGAACGGGCGACCGGGACCAGTCGTGCTGGAGTTGCCGATCGACATTTTACATATGCCCGTGGACCCCAAGATCGTCGCCGCGCCGACGGGTCTTGATGTGCGCACGCATCCGGCGCCCTCCGCCGACGAGGTAACGGCCCTGATCCAGTTCCTACGCAAGGCGGAGCGGCCGGCGATCTTTGCGGGTGGCGGATCGCGCTTCGCCAACGCAGCCAAGGAGCTGCGCCAGTTTGCTGAGCTCACCGGCATTCCCGTGTTCGTCAACTCGAGGGGTTATGGCTTGCTGCCGAACGACCATCGCCTTTTCGGCAAGGACGTAAGCAACCTTGCCGCGCTGGGGATGATGGGCGGCGAGGGCCCGGATGCCGTTCTCATCCTCGGTGCGCGGCTCGGGCTGTTCGCGGGCGGGCGCGGTGGCAAAATCATTCCGGCGAATGCACGGATCGCGCAGGTCGACATTGATGCAGGCGAGATCGGGCGGCTGATGTCGCCCGAAGTTGCCGCGAGTGCTGACGTGGCCGAAACGCTGCGCGCCATGATCGACGAGGGCGCGCATCTCAATTGGCCGAACTGGTCGACGTGGGCAGCGAAGGCCGTATCGCTGAAGAACGGACACGCGATGCTGTTCGGCGGCGTGGACGAGCAGACGCCGATGCATCCCTATGCGGCGGCGCGCGAGGTCATGAAGGCGTTGGGGCGCGACAAGATTTGCGTCCTCGACGGCGGCGAGGCGGGCGCGTGGGCGCAGATGCACGTCGAAGTCGATGAGCCGGGGCGCCTGCTGGGTCATGGCTATCTGGGTTGTCTGGGCATTGGCCCAGGCATGGCTATCGGCGCCCAGCGCGCATTCCCCGACAAACGCGTGGTGCTCGTGACCGGCGACGGAGCCGTCGGATTCCATATTCAGGAATTCGACACGATGGTACGCCACGGTCTGCCGGTGCTGACCATCATCCTCAACAACCGCGCCTGGGGCATGTCGATCCACGGGCAGGAGGCGATGTACGGACGTAACGCGCACGTGATCACCGAACTTGCCGACACGAACTATCACACGGTCGCGCAGGCATTCGGCTGTTACGGCGAGCGCGTCGACCGTCTGCAAGATGTCGGTACCGCGGTCGAGCGCGCCCTCGCGAGCGGCAAACCGGCCTGCCTCAACATTATGGTCGATCGCGAGGCCGTGCATCCAATCACGACCATGCTGATGGATGCGGGTGAGGGCAACAAGACGGTCATTCCGTACTACGAGAACATCGCCGCGCAATAGCCGGGAAAGGACATATGCGTTTCTTCGTCGCCACCCTGTCGATCGTCGCGGTCGCACTAGTCGCCGTGATCGCGCTGCTGCGCGGCGCTGACGGGCCCGTCAAGGCGCCGCAGCAGGAAGCCGTTCCGGTCACCATTGCCGACGTGCAAAGCGCGACAGGCGCGGAGGTCATCGAGGCAACCGGAACGCTCGTCCTCAAGCGCGAGACTGCCTTGTCGTTCAAGGTTGCTGGCGTCATCACGTCCGTTAGCGTGCGCGCGGGCGATACGGTCGCAGCCGATCAAGTGCTGGCGAAGTTGGATCAGACGGAAATCATGGCGCGGGAGCGGGAGGCCCGCGCGCAGCTCGAGTTGGCGCGAAAGGAATACGAACGGTCCGCGGAACTCTTGCGCCGCGGCTTTGTTGCCGCGCGACGCGCCGACGATGCCAAGGCTTCACTTGAGCGCGCGCAAGCGGCGTTCGACGTCGTGCATTTTGACCGTCGTTTTGCGGAGCTTCGCGCGCCATGGGCGGGCGTCGTGTTGAATCGCTTTGCCGAAGCGGGGGAAATCGTAGCGCCGGGCCACGCCGTTCTTGTGGTGGGCGACACCGGTGGCGGCTTCAACATGATGGCGCCCATCGCCGATCGTGACGTCGCGCGCATCGCGGTCGGCGATCGCGCTTCCGTATCGTTCGCCGCCGCGCGTACGCCGGTCGACGGCCGCGTTGCGCGGTTGACCGCCAAGGCAGATGCGCGCACCGGGAGCTTCGAGGCCGAGATCGCTCTCGACACGTCACCATCGTCACTACGCAGCGGCATGATCGGCGACGCCACGATCTATCCCTCGCGCGGATCGGCGAGCGCGATGCTCGCCATTCCAGCCGAAGCCATCGTCGAGGGGGATGGAGAGCGCGTCAGCATCTACGTGCTCACCGCCAAGGGTGACACGGCGGAGCTTCGCGAGGTGCGGCTTGAGCGGCTCGAGGGCTCTCAGGCCCTTGTTGCGAGCGGCATCAAGAAGGGCGAGCGCGTCGTCGTTGCAGGCGCAGCTTACCTCCGCGCCGGCGACGCCGTGCGAATCGTGGAGCAATCCGCAGAACTGCGGCGCGGGCCGCCGTAGCGCGGGGCCATATGCCTATGCCCACATCCCCTTTGAGCACCTTCGCCGTTCGCCACTGGCAGTTCACGCTCGTCGTCTTCGCCATGCTTGTGGCGCTCGGGTTGAACGCGTTGCGCACAATTCCGCGTGCGGAGGATCCGCATTTTCCCATTCCGGCGATGATCGTGAAGGCGGTGCTGCCGGGTGCGGAGCCGCTCGACATGGAGCGCCTGGTCGCCGATCCGATCGAGGATGCGCTCGACTCGCTCGACAACGTCAAGGATCTGCGTTCGACGAGCCAAAACGGCGTCGCCATCGTCTCGGTGGAGTTCGATTGGAGTTCGGACGCCGACAAGAAATATGACGACGTACTGCGCGAAGTGAACGCGCTGAAGCCGAGTTTGCCCGAGGGGCTCGCCAAGCTCGAAGTCGACCGCATCCGCACGACCGACGCCAACATCGTGCAGATCGCCCTCATCGCGCCGGACGTGCCGTGGAAGGAGCTCGAGGACCGTGCCGAGGACTTGAAGGATGGGCTCGATCGGCTCCCGGGCGTCGACAAGGCACGGGTCTGGGGGATCCCGAAAAGCGAAGTGCGTGTCGCCGTAGACCTCGGCAGGCTTGCGGCGCTCGGGGTGCCGCTGACGCGTGTCGCCGAGGCCATCGAGGCCGAAGGCAGGAACGTGCCGCCAGGCGCGATCCATGCGGGCGGGCGGCGCTTCAACGTCAAGGCCACGGGTTCGTTCCGGTCGGTCGACGAGATCGCAGACGTCGTCGTGTTGTCGGCCGAAGGGCGCACCGTCCGCGTGCGCGATGTTGCGGACGTCGGATGGGCCAGCGCCGAGGCCGATCATTTGGCACGCTTCAACGGTGAGCGCGCCATCTTCGTCACCGTAACGCAGAAAGTGGGCGAGAACGTCTTCACGGTGCGTGACCGGATCTGGGCCGAACTCGACCGGTTCGAGCATGATCTGCCGGCGACGATCAGGATGGTGCGGCCGTTCGATCAGTCGAAGAGCGTCGATCAGCGGCTCAGCCACCTCTTTCTCGACTTTGCCTTTGCGCTCTCGCTCGTCCTCGTGACGCTGATCCCGTTGGGTTTTCGCGCTTCACTCATCGTGATGATGTCGATCCCATTGTCGCTGGCGATCGGCGTGTCGGCCCTTCAGTTCATGGGCTTCTCGCTCAATCAGCTGTCGATCGCGGGGTTCGTCCTCGCGCTCGGGCTTCTGGTTGACGATTCGATCGTGGTGACCGAAAACATCGCTCGCCACCTGCGCGAGGGAAGATCGCGCCGTCAGGCAGCGATGGAAGCGACCGGACAGATCCTGGTCGCCGTGCTCGGCTGCACGGTGACACTTGTGCTCGCGTTTCTGCCGCTGCTGTTCCTGCCGGAAGGCGCAGGGAAGTTCACGCGTTCGCTTCCCGTAAGCATCCTCGTGACGGTTATCGCTTCGCTCTTCGTCGCGCTGACCATCATACCTTTCCTGGCCAGCCGTCTATTGCCCAAGAGCGAACGGCCGGAAGGCAATCGTGCTCTCCAAGCTCTCCATGCGGTGATCCGGACCGTATACAACCCGATTCTGCATCGCGCGTTGCTCTATCCGTGGCGGGCCCTCGCCGTCGCGGGCCTTCTCGTCGCACTTTCGCTGCCCTTGATACCCATCATCGGTTTCAGCCTGTTTCCGCCGGCGAACGCGCCGATCTTTCTCGTCGACGTCGAGATGCCAGACGGTGCCGCGCTCTCGCGCACCGACGAGGTGCTGCGCCGTGTCGAGAAGGTGCTTGCAGAGGCGCCGGAGGTGCGATGGTTCATGTCGAACCTGGGTCACGGCAACCCGCAGATCTTCTACAACATGCGCCGGCGAGAGACGGCCACAAACTTCGCCGAAGTCTTCGTCTCGATCGGCGAATGGGACAGCCGTAAAGGTCCGCGATTACTCGACGGCCTGCGCAAGCAGTTCCGCGAGATACCCGGTGCGCAAGTCATGCTGCGCGAGTTCAGCAACGGCCCGCCGATGGAGGCGCCGATCGCCGTCCGCATCGTGGGCAAGGATATTGCGACGCTGCGCCGACTTGCGGCCGACGCCGCGCGCATCGTCGAAGCGACGCCTGGTGTGCGCGACGTCGTCAATTCTGTACGGCTCATGCGCACGGATCTCGACCTCAGCATCAATGAGGCGAAGGCGGGTGCTCTCGGCATTCCGGCAGGCGCAATCGACCGCACGATGCGCATAGCGCTCGAGGGCCAGGCGCTGGCGCAGTACCGCACGGGGGAGGGCAGAGACTACGACGTCTCCATCCGCCTGCCGCTTGCCGAACGTCACGATCTGGACACGTTGCACCGTGTCTATCTGCCGACGCAGAGCGGCGCGGGTGTACCGCTTTCACTGGTCACGCGGCCGCGTCTTGAGGGCGGCGCGAACCGCATCGACCGGATAGGCCGCCAGCGCGCGGTGACGTTGACCGCGCAGGTGGCGACCGGCGAGGTCACGGCAAAAGTGACCGCCGACGTGGTGCGCAGCCTTGCAGCGTTGAAGCTGCCGCCGGGCTACCGCATCGTGCTCGGCGGCGAGGCCGAAGCGCAGGCGAAAAGCTTCGGCGGGCTCTGGGTCGCGATGCTGCTCGCGCTCTTCGGCATCATGGCGGCGCTGATCCTCGAATTTCGCTCCTTCCGCGCCAGTGCGGTGGTCGCGGGCGTCATTCCGCTCGGCATCATCGGCGGCATCGTCGCGCTTTGGCTCACCGGTTACACTCTGTCTTTTACCGCCGTAATCGGCTTCATCGCGCTGGTCGGCATCGAGATCAAGAACTCGATCCTGCTCGTCGATTTTACGGTGCAGCTTCAGCGCCAGGGCGTGCCATTGCGCGAGGCGATCGAGAAGGCAGGCGAGATACGCTTTCTACCCGTGCTGCTCACCAGCGCAACTGCGATCGGCGGGTTGTTGCCGCTCGCCGTCGAAGGCTCAGGCCTCTATTCGCCGCTCGCCTGTGTGATCATCGGCGGCCTCGTGACATCGACCTTGCTCTCGCGCATCGTCACGCCGGTAATGTACCTTCTGCTGGCCCCTCGCGGTCGCAAGCCGCGTATGGCGCCTGTCAGCCCGGCACCCCAAGTGGCTTAGAGACTCTTAGGAGGAGACAATGAACGAGAACGAACGCATTGTTCGAGACTTCATCGCAGCCTGGAGCACGCTTAACGTCGATCGCATCGTCGGGTATTTCACGGACGATGGCGTCTATCACAACATCATGCTGCAACCTGTCGCCGGTCGCGAAAATCTCCGCAAGTTCATTCAGGGCTTTGTCAAGTCGTGGTCCGCAACCGACTGGGAGATCCGCACGCTGATCTCCAAGGGTGACATCGTCATCGCCGAACGGGTTGATCGTACGTCGCTAGGCGCGAAGCAGGTGGCCTTACCGTGCTGCGGCGTGTTCGAACTCAAGGACGGCAAGATCCGCGAATGGCGAGACTACTTCGACATGGCGACCTACACGAAGGCAGTCGCCTAGGCATATCGTCCCATCACGGAAGAGAGTGTCTGCGCGAGGCGCGCGTAGCAACGACCCGAAAGCGTGGTCGCGCGGAGGCTCAGGGTCGTGATATCGGCGGCGTCGTGACGTCGACCATTTCATTCGAGCGCCGTCACACCGCGGATGCGTCTGCGCCCGGCGCCCCTCTCCCCCCGCATCGAGCGCCGCAGGGCGGTGGTCATGCCCAACTGCGTGAGATCAGTCAGGGCGCTCGTCCAGAATTTAAGCATTGAGTGTGCGACGCAGTATCAATACTGTCCGCTAAATTCTTATCCGAGGACGAGCAATGTGGAACACGATGAAGGCCGCACTGATGGCAGCGATAGCGCTGCTGACGGCCGTTTCGATGGCGCGGGCCAATGACTTCGGCGTGCTGGTGATGGCGCATGGTGGCGACGCCACCTGGAACCGCGAGGTTGAAGGAATGCTGTCACCGCTCGCGCGCGACTATCCGCTTGAGATTGCCTTCGGGATGGCGGATGCCAAGAGCCTGCAGGATAGCGTGAACAGGCTCGAGGCGCGCGGCGTGCGCCGGATCGGCGTGGTGCGCTTGTTCATCAGCGGCGAGAGCTGGTACGAGCGCACCGAGCAGATTCTTGGACTGCGTTCGGGTGCGCCCCAACGCCCGTCTCACGAAGGCGACAACCAGCACGGCCCCGGCGGGCACGGCGGCGCTCACATGGCCTTCTGGCGCATCAGCACGAACGCCGTCTTCGCTGTGAACATGCAGGGACTGTCGGATGCGCCGGAGATGGGCGCGGTTCTCGTCGAGCGTGCCCGGGGTCTGAGCCGCGATCCGCGGAACGAAGGCGTTCTCGTCATTGCGCACGGCGCTGAGGCCGACGATGAAAATCAGCGTTGGCTAACGAAGATTGACGCGCAAGCGGAGGCCGTTCGCCAAGCGTTGCCATTCCGCCGCGTGCAGGTAGAGACGCTGCGCGAAGATTGGCCGGAAAAGCGTAAGATAGCCGAAGCACGCATTCACGCCTTCGTGCAGGAAGCCTCACAGAACGGCGGTCGCGCGATCGTCATCCCGTATCGTATTCAAGGCTTTGGACCGTATGCCAAAGTGCTCAACGGACTCTCGTATATTTCCGATGGCAAGGGACTGATCCCTAGCGTGGAAATCGAGCATTGGGTGCGCCGCCAAGCGCAGGAACTGCGCGCCGGCTCATTCCATGCCCCGCGGGCCGATGAGGATGCACACGTCGGTCATTGACCGGCGTCGTCGATAGTCTGCTTTGCTCCGACCCAACGGTAGCCGGGCTTGGCATGATAGAAACCGTTGCAAAGAGGGGCGGGCAAGTTCAGCGCCGTGAGCTTGGCACGCGCTTCCGATGGCGCGATGTCGCCATCCAGCACACGGCGGAAGGCCGACGCGACGTCAACCATGTCGCAGCTGTGTGGTGAGAGGCGAAAGCGGGAAACGCCGGCGTCGCGCAAGTCGTGGAGTTCATCCAGCAGGCAAAGATACTCGTGCGACATCGTCTGGACACCGTTGATGGTCAGAAACGGCTGATCCTCCAGCGTTCGCAACGGGAGCCCGTCAGCATCTTGATCGCACACGAACTGGCAGCTGTCCTTAGTGCGGCCGTGCGCGCGGGCATGATAGCAGCGCGCCGAAAGCGCCAGCGGGATACGCCCGAACGCCAGGACCTCCGTCGTCACACCGGAGCCCATCGAGGCGCAGATGACGGCGAGCGCGGCGGCAGGCAATTCAGGCGGCACACACAAATTGACTGCGCCGTTGCGCGCCAAGAACGCAACGGTGTGCTCGCTGTACACGTTGATGAACGGCCCCACATGATGAGGCCGGCCCTTGAGGTGGTAGAGCGCCGAGGTGTCGTTCGCTTCGATCAAGTTGTCGCCGGCAGCGCATACGCTCTCGACGATCTGTCGATCCTTGGCGAGCGCAACCTCAGCTAGTGTCGAGAACACGACGAGTTTTCCCGCCGCCTCGAGCCGTCGGACGATGCTTTCGATATGATCGGCGAAGAGCGGGGCACGTTTCGAACACACGACCTCGCCGATATAAACCGTGGACACCGGCGCCTCGTCCGCAATGCGATAGTAGAAGTCGCGCCATTGCTCGGCCGGCCAGTTGAACAACACCGGCCCGAGTGTGATCTCGCCTAACGCCATCGCTTGCTCCCGAATGCGCCTTCCGTTTGCTTGTGTCCTTCTGTCAGTGCGATGAGGCTTGCGAGGCCGCCGTTGCGTCCCGCCATCACTTCATCGACAGCAAAGCGGAACGCCGAGACGACTTGTTTGACATAGGCGCGGCTGCGTTGACGGCCTTCGATCTTGAGTGCCGTTACGCCGGCGCGCATCAGGTCGGGCAGCAGCGCCGATAGGTTGAGGCTCACCGGCTCCTCGAATGCGTAGTAGGGCTGAGGTCGCGCGGCGCACGTGTAGCGGCCTTTGCAAATTGTCGGGTAACCCGCGCTCTCGCCTTGTGCAAAGCGATCGATGACGTAACACCCAACGCGCGTTTGGAGTGTGTGATTGCCGTCCTCTTCGTGGCGCACATCGGCGGCGGGCGAACAGACCCCGTCCATGTTGGTCGAAACACCGGTCGCGTAGTTCGAGAGACTGCAGCGCCCCTCGGCCATCAATCCGATATTGCCGAAGACAAAGGCCTCGATCTCGCAGGGGATCTCGCGGTGGACGGTTGCGATCTCAGCGACCGTGAGGATGCGTGGCAGCACGACGCGCTTGATGCCGAACGCTTCACAATGAAAGCGGATCGCTTCGGGCGACGACGCGCCCGCTTGGACCGACAGGTGCAAGCGCAAATTGGGATACGTGCGCGCCGCATAGTCGGCGACGCCCATATCGGCCACGATCACGGCGTCGACGCCGACGTCGATGGCGGTGTCGATCGCCCCGCGCCACAACGCGAAGCCGCCGGCCGGCGGAAACGTGTTGACCGCAAGCAGAACCTTGGCGTCCCCGGCATGCGCAAGGCGCACGCACTCGCGCAGCTCGCTCACCGTGAAGTTCAGGCCGGGGAAGTTGCGGGCATTGGTTGCGTTCTGAAGGCCGCAGTAGACGGCGTCGGCTCCCGCCTCGACGGCGGTGCGCAAACCCGCGGGCGTTCCGGCGGGACAGACGAGCTCAGGGCGGCGCAACGGGCGAACTTCGCTGACCACGGCGCTCATGAGCGCACCGGACCGCGCCGGTTTCGCACGAAGCTGAGCGCCGCGGCGCCCGCGCCGGCGAGCGGTCCGAAGACGCCGAGAATCTCGCGAACGAGGTCGCCGTCGAAATCGTCGAGTGCGTTGCGCATCGCGACAACGGCCTCGACATCGCCCGTGACACTGAGCACGCGATTGAAGAACAACGCATCGCCGTCCTGCTCTCCGTCGATGAGATCGAGGAGGTCGAGGAAGCGCCCGGAGATCGCACCGTCGTGGGCAGGGCAGTCGTCCCGCGCGTAGGCGCCGAGCTGAGGAGCTGTCGTATCGGGCACCATCAAGAAGACGAGCGGCAGATCGACGGGGTCGATCAAGAATCTCTTGCTCGCGTGAGCGCCCATCCGAGCGAACAGTTCGGGGCGCGAACGCGCCAGCCGGCGCGCGACCGCCCTTAGCCCGAGCCTCAGCAGCGGTAGAGGCAGGCGGACGAATGCGCGGCTGGTGCTCTGCCACAGTTGCGACGTGGGTGGCAGGACATTGCCGATCGTGGCCATTCGAAACTCGACGCTGTGCAATATATCGGGAGAGGCGCACGGGGCGGAGCGAGGGTCATTGATCTGAGTCAAAACGCGGCGCGGCGACGTCGCACGTGGTGCAAATGAAGCGCGCGATCTTACGAATATCATGCAAGGGCAGGGCGCGGTGCCGCCCGGCCAGGAGCGGATCGTCGGTGGCGATGGCGCGCACGGTCGGGTTCGTGTCGGCAAGCCGCAGCTCGGCGCTCGCGTGGCGGATAACCTCAATCTTCGGATGGGTACCGTTCTTGAAGCCCTCGACCAGGATCAGATCGCAGGGGGCGAGCCGTTGGAGCAGGTCTTCAAGAGACGGCTCCGGCGTGCTGCGCAGCTCATGCATGATTGCCCAACGTGCGCCCGATGCGACGAGCACTTCATGCGCGCCGGCCGTCCTGTGGCGATGGCTGTCCTTGCCGGGGATGTCGATGTCGAAGGCGTGATGAGCATGCTTGATTGTCGATATGCGAAGCCCGCGCGCGGTGAATTCGGCAAGCAGCGCCTCGATGAGTGTGGTCTTGCCGCTGTTCTGCCAGCCGACGATACCGAAGACGTTCTTCGCGATCATCGCTCGACGCGCGCCCGCTCGCGCCTATCTTTGATCGCGGTGACGAAGCGGTGAAGCGTGTCGGATGTGGTGCCGCGCTCCAGCATCACCTCGATCAGGTGAAAGCGGCCGGGAGTCGTGTAGGCACTCTCGAGCGCTTGGGCGAGTTCGGCGCGCGTGCGGACGCGGTGGCCAACGCCGCCCAGCGGATCAGCGATCTCGCTGAAGTGCCAATCGCTCAGGTCGTTGAAGCGCGCCCAAGGCTCGAAGGCGCGCAACATCTCCCAGCTCTGATTGTTGAGTACGACCACGATCGGATCCCAGCGGTAACGCTGGCAGTTGCCGAGCTCCCATCCCGTCATCTGGAACGCGCCGTCGCCGACCAGCACCAACGGGCGCTTGCCCGACGCGGCTTGAATCCCAAGTGCGGCGGGGACGCCAAAGCCCATCGACGCGTAGTAGGCCTGCGCGACCAGATCGACGTAGTCGGTTTCGAGCGAGACGAACAAGGAGTCGCCGACGTCGCTCGCCAACGGCATCGCCCCGTGGCGGGCGAAGAGGAGATTAATGGCTGTTGCGATATCGGACGGGTGGACTTGTCCGCCGTTGGCGACGAACGGCCGCGCCGGCTTCGGCGCTGGCGCCGGTTCTACAGCCAAGCCCTGACCGCGCGGCGGGGCGTGCCGGGCGAGCGCCGTCACGAGTTCGGCGAGAGGCACATCGGGATAAACGTGATGGCCGATGCGCACCTGCCCGCCGGCGGCGTGGATGGCATTGCGCAGGTCGAGCCGCTTTGCCGGCACGCCGAGATCGGTGTCGGACAAGATGACACCGAGCATGATGAGCGCGTCGGAATCTTCGACGAGCGCGCTGATGTCCGGATCACCGGCCAGACCGAAATAGGTGCCGCGGATTTGCGCAGGCCCTTGGGCCGCCACACCGCGGCCCAAGAAGCTGCTCACCACTGGAATATTGACGATGTCGGCAAGCTCGCTCACGGCGGCCTCGAGACCGAAGCGGCGCACTTCGATGCCGATCATCAGCACGGGCCGGCGCGCAGTCCGCACCAGCGCCGCGATTTCGGCGGCGCACGCTTCCGCCGCCTCGGGATCGCGCTTGGCCGTTGTCGCCGGCGGGACCGGCGCGATCGGTCGTGCGCTCATGTCCATCGGGATCTCGAGATAGACCGGCGCCGATTGCGTCGCGCAAGCGTGTAGAACGCGCGCGATCTCCGCAGGCGCCTTGTCGGCGTCGTCAAGAACCGCTTGCGCGCAAGTCACTTCATCGAAGATGCGGCGCTGACTTTCGAGCGAACGCACTTGGTGATGAAGGCCCAAGATCCCGCCGCGCTCGCTCTGCGCGGGCGCACCGGAGAGAACGACCAAGGGCGAACGCTCCGCATAGGCGCCAGCGACAGCATTGAGGAGATTGAGCGCGCCGGCACCGTAGGTCGCAGCCGCGACTCCCAGCCCGCCACTATAGCGCGCGGCTGCATCTGCGGCGAAGCCCACGGCCGGTTCGTGGCTGAGCGTGAAGAGCGGCAGCGCACCATCACTCTCCATCGCGCGGAACATCGGCAGCGCATAGTCGCCAGGGATCCCGAATATCGCGCGGGCACCGTGGCTCTTCAGGGCCCTCATCAAAGCCCGGATAAGCGGTACGGTTTCTTTCTCGGTCCATGTGCGTGTATTGACACTGCCCATCAGATCGACGCCGTCTTTTTTCTACAAGGTGCATCATGCCCGCGGCGTTCGATCGGTGAGTTGATGCAGATCAAAGGCCGTTGTCTCGCGCGCCTCTATCGCTCTCGGTGTCGTTGTTGCACAATGAAATCGAGGATAAATATGTCAGTTGGAGAATCACCGTTCAGAGAGCGCACGGTAGGCGAGGTCGCTGCGACATTGCCTGGCGCCACCGCCGTGTTTCGCCGTCACAAGCTCGACTTCTGCTGCGGTGGCAACACGGCATTGAGAGAATCGGCCGAACGTCGCGGGGCTGATCTGGCCGCGATCGAAAGTGAGCTTGCCGCGCTTGCGCAATCTTCCGTTCCCAGATCGGCGCCTGAAGACACCGCAGCGCTGATCAAATACATCCTCACGCATTATCACGAGGTGCACAGGCGCGAATTGCCCGAGCTCGTCAAGCTCGCGCGTAAGGTTGAGTCCGTGCATGCGGAGCATCCAGCGGCGCCGCGTGGTCTTGCCGACACGCTGCAGAAGATGGTCGGTGAACTCGAAGTGCACATGAAGAAGGAGGAGCTCATCCTCTTTCCCGCGATGGCGCGCGCGGTCAAAGGCATGCTCGACATGCCGATTTCCCAGATGCGTTACGACCACGACGATCACGGCACCCAGCTGCGGCGAATCGAGATGCTTACCCGCGACTTCACGTTGCCGGAAGGTGCGTGCCGTTCCTGGCAGGCGCTCTATTCCGGCACGTCGAAGCTCGTCGGTGATCTGATGGAGCACATCCATCTCGAGAACAACGTCCTCTTTCCGCGCTTCGAAAGCGGGAGACAGACGTAGCCGTCAACGCCGCGTCGAGGGAGTGGTGAGCGCCTGCCGCAGGATGGTGATCGCCGCCATGCGAATGGGCTGGAGATCGGTCGCGGGGTCAACGAGCCGCTGCATGCTGGCCCCCAGGAGCAGGCTGCCGATCGTCAGGGCGCAGGCGTCGGCATTCACGTTGCGGCGAATCTCGCCTCGCGCCTGGCCTTGCTTGAGCAAGGCGCGAAGGTGGACGCGTACGCGCTCGTGCGAAGCGGCGAAGAGTTCGCGCAGCGTGGTCGCATCCGCCACGGTCGAGGCGAGCAGCATGAAGTACGCGGGCCCGTCGTGTTCTTCCGCTTGCGCGTGCAAATGGTCGTCGACGTAGTGCGCGATCGCGTCGAAAGCCGGCATCCGGTCGACGTGATCGGCTCGCATGATCGCTTCTCGCTTGCGGTGCAGGTAGGCGATCACCGCCTCGATCAAGCCTCGTTTGGAGCCGAAACGTTGCGTCGCCAACCCGCGGCTCAAGCCGGCCTCTTTGCCAATCTCCTCGAACGTGGCGGCGCTAACGCCGCGCTCCGCCACGATCTTGAGCGTCGCTTCGAGCAGGAGGCGCTCGGACTCGTCCCGGCGCTCGGCCTGTGAGCGGCGACGGGCCGGCCGGCGGGGCGGTCGCTTTGTCTGCACCATGGCGAAACCTAGCTCATTTGCAGACCGGATAGCACGATGAAGCCGCATCGTCGTGAATATCGGTCGACCTGCCCGCACGGCGAACGCTTCTCACTTCTTCTTCGGCATCGGCGCTGTAGCAGGGGTCGGCTCGCCAGTTGCGGCGGGGACGGCGCGGCCTTGCTGATGGCCGAGCAGGCGGGCCGTCCTGTACCAGGCGAGCAGAACCACGAACACGATGATCGACCGCGCCATACCGAAAAGCTGGGTGAAAGTGGTGCGCTTGGCGATGAAGCCGCAAGCCTCCTTGCTGACCGCCGTTTGCAGAATCTTCGCCCAGTCTTCGCGCTTAATCTTGACCTCGTATTCCCAGGGCGCGGGAGAGTCCACCACGCCGCTCAATAGCATAACCTCGTTTTGTTGTTTGATGTCGGCCTTGCCGAGGTTCATGACGAGTTGACGGTCGCCCAGGCCTTCAGACCAGAAACGCATCTTTGCCTCCCTCGACGGCGCTCTTGCGGAAGAGAAGGGACAGGATCACGCCCGGTGCGCGCAGGAGCAGGCCCAGGATGAAGGGGACCAGCAGACCGCCGCGCGCGGCCAAGAATCGCGCCGTGTCCGGCCGGGCCAGGATTTTGAGGAAGTCGGCGAGGTCGGCCGGGCCGAGCTTGATCGCGTAACGCCAGCACACAGGCTCTATGACGCCTTCCATAGTTAGCATGTCCGGCTTCACGTGCAGCGTCGCCGCCGGAAGTTCGAGCGGGAGCCGCAACTTGCCGAGGCCGCGGGACCACACGATCACAGCAGGAACCCCTTCTCACGGGCCGCGGTTACCGACGGCGGCTCGCGCCACCAGATCTTGAGCCCAAGGTCCTGCGCGACTACCTTCGCCGCATTGTAGCCGCCCCCGAACGTGATCATCCCGCCGGGGAAAGTGCTGGCGCCGCAGACGTAGAGATTGTCGATGGGCGTCTTGTACGACGAGCATTGGACGTTCGGCCGCGAATAACCCATCTGTGTCATGATGTAGGCGCCGTGTTTAAACGACCCGCGCTTCATCTGCGGAATCTTCTTTTCGATGTGAACGGGCGTGTAGTCGTAGCGCCGAACGATGTCCGCTGGATCGAAGCCGGTGGTGTAACTCGCGAGCGCCGCGATCAACCGGTCGCCGTATTCGCTTGCGATCTTGGTCCAGTCGCCGGCGGTCGGCTCATACGGCACGCATGCCTCGATGCGGCAAACGGCGCCTTCGGGATCGGTCTCCCGCGGCGCCATTGCCGGGTCGACATCGGTCGTGAACGTGACGTGGCCGATATCGTGCAGCAGGCATCGGTCCATCACCTCACTGATGTGGCGGACCACGTCCTCGGGCGTCTCGACGCCGAAGACGCGGATGAAGGATGTCGCCACGCCCGGATCGACGTCCTCGGCCTTGAAGCGCGGCTTCTTGCGCAAGGCCAGATGGCAGAGGAAGAGCGAGCTCTGCTCCCACTCCCAATTGCGCGCCGTGTTGAGGCAGAGCTTCGAGCGCTTCGCCACCTCGTGCTCTGGGATGAATTGGCCGAAGGTCGTGACCGGATCGGTCGATGTGACGATAGCCCGGGCGTCGATGCGCGTGATCGGTTCGTCGCAGCCGGTGGGCGCGATTTCGACGGCCTTGGCGACGCCATCCTCGACGATGAAGCGCTTGACTTCGTGGTTCTCGCACACCTCCATGCCGGCGAGGATGCCTGCCTTTTGCAAGGTCGAGGACAAGCGGTGGGAGCCGCCTTTGACCAGCGTCGCGTTCAGCATGCGGTTGAAGTAGAGCGGCACCAGATAGCTCGAGTTCGATTCCTTCGGGTCGATGCCCCACATGCAGATCAGGTAGAGCAAGAGCGCGCTGAGCTCCGGTGTCTCGAAGCCCCAACTCTCGCAAATCTCCGCTGGCGTCATCTCGGACACTTTCAGGATCTTCCGCCCGAGATCGCTTTCCATGTAAGTGGCGGCGAGTTGCGCCGATCCGACCGGCTGGCCGTAGGTCGAGGGGATGAGGTATTCGTCGGCGATCTCTTTGTAGGCGAGGTAGATCTCGCGGTAACGCTCCGCGTCCTTGTTTGAGAAGCGGCGAATCGATTCTACCGTTCGCTCAAGGTCCGAATAGAGCGTGATGGCATCGCCGTTCTTCTTCAGAAGGGACGCCTCCGCCTCAGGGCGGATGTAGACGCAACCGTCTTCCTCCAGCCCTAGGTCGCGGTAGGGCGGCGCGACGTCAAGCATCAGCATGTAGTTGGCGTGGAGATTGAAGCGGTAGCCGGAGAACTCCTCGGTAACCAGCGCGCCGCCTGTCTCGTGACGACGCTCGACCACTAGAACCTTGGCGCCCGCGCGCGCAAGATAGGCCGCGGTCGTGAGGCCGTTGTGGCCTGCGCCAACCACGACCACGTCATATTGCTTGTGCTCAGCCATGTTGGGCCTCTCTCAATCCACCGTGAAGCGTTGGGTGACGCCTTCGCGGCGCAGCAGCTCGGCCGCGCCCTGAAACGCAACGCCGTTCCACCAATCCGGCTTGTCGCGGTTGAGATCACCCATGATGACGTTGGCGGCGAGCGTGCCGGCGCCGAGATTCGTGTAGTTCGCCGTACCGCCGGACTGACAAATGTAGAACTGGCCGATCGGCGTACGCGGCGCGTTACAGCCGGCGAACGGTTTCCAGCTCCACATCTGTGCTTCGGTCATCGCGCCGCTCGGGTGCATGTTGCCGCCGCAGTGCGGGTTGCGCCGCACATAGTCGTGCGGCGTGTTCACATAGCGCGCGATCTTCGCGGACTTAAGGTTCGGCAGATACTGCACAAGCACATCCTCGACCTTGTCGGCATAGGATTCGCGCAGCTCGTCCCACTTCGCAGGGCCGCCGAGCGATCTCAGCTCATAAGGCACGTTGGCCCAGGTCAAGATCGTGTATTGGCCAGGCGGCGCCTGCGTACGGTCGGCGATGCAGTAGTTGAACGCCGCGCCCCACACGATCGGCGGCTCCAGCGGGATGTCGCGTACCATGCACGAACTGACCAGGCGCTCGGCGTCGGCGATGGTCTCCGCACCGAAGTTGTAGACATAAGTGTTGTTGGCTTCGGGGAATTTTTTGGCACAAGCGAAGTTCGGGCGTTCGCTCAGAACGTAGTAGTTCGTGAAGAGACTTGCGCCGCGGTAGTCGAAGCGGTGCAGCGCGACTCTCGCGGAGACGGGGAGGTGCTGCTCGCCGATCAGGTTGAAGAAGGTTGGCTTGGCGCTGACGTCGCTCACCACCGCCTTGGTGGCCTTGAACTCGGCGTCGGGATAGGTCGCTTGGCTGGTGAGCACGACGCCCCGCGCCTCGCCGGACTCGATGAGCACCTTTTCGACCGGGCAGTTGTAGAAGATCTTGCCGCCGTGGTGGACGAAGCAGCGGACGAGCGCATGGACCAAATCGTGGCTGCCGCCGCGCGCCGTGTAGCCGCCGTCGGCCGTGAAGATTGTCAAGAAGTTCAGCACCGCGAGCGGACCTGATAGTCGACTGCTGATGACATCGAGACCCGAGGTGCCAGCGTAGCTCAGGACCGCGAGCTTGATCTGTTCGCTCTCGAACAAGGCGTCGACCAGTTGAAAGCCGGTCATCCATAGCCAGTCCTTCGGCAGGACGGGCACGTCTCCCTGGCTTGCCAGAAAATCGAGAAAGCCTTGGTCGGTGTGCGGCGTGACATAGCCCTGATGCGCCATGAGCGGCATCATCGGACCGAAGAAGTTGGCGATCTTGCGATATGTCTCGGCGTCCTTCGGCGAAACGCGCTGCCACGCCTCGTAGGTCTCGCGCGCGCTCCGGCGCGAGAACAGAACTGCGTTGCCGTCGAGGAAGGGATAGAAATAAGCGTACTTCGCGCCGGGCGGGGCCAGGAGCTCGAGCCCAAAGCGCTCAAGCTCAAGGTCGACAAACGCCGGACCGTAGTGCGGCATGAGCAGGGAAGCGTGGACGTTGAGCTTCACGCCCGGCTCAAGCACTTCCTCGGTTGAGCAGAACGTGCCCGACTCGTCGCGGCGTTCGAAGATCGCGGTGCTGAGTCCCGCCTTTTGCAGATAGGCGCCGGCGGCGAGCCCGTTTACGCCGCCGCCGATGATGATCACGTCGTAGTTCGACTTTGGGCCGGTCATGCGCTTGCCTCCGTTAACGGGGCGTTGGACCGGGTCGCCGATATCGCTCGGCAACGTGCTAGCAGATAATTGCTATTCATACAACAAATAAGTGGCAGCGTCAGACGTATGCGACCGGAGAGCGACACGGACGGCCGCCGGATAGACGTGACCGAGCTCTCGGCCGCGCCGCAGCGCGCCGACAAGCTGACCGTCGTCGATGTTCGCGAGCCCGACGAATTTATCGGCGACCTGGGTCACATCCCTGATGCCGTCAATATCCCTGTAGGCTGCCGCGCACCGGACGCGCCAATCAATGGATGCCCTTGTCGCGAATCGCCGACCTCAGCCATAAGCCGATCCGCGAGGTCTTTGCCTCGTTCGGCTTCGTCGTTGATGAAATGAAAATACGATACCAACATCAAGACGTCGGGCGTCTCGCCGTCGTTGGCTAAAGGCGCATGAAACGTGTCGCTGACGTAGAAGCGCTGGTCTGCGAACTCGACCCGGCCGACGGTGCGCGTTGGAACGCGCGCCTCCAGCGCCGGCGTCCACAGGGCGACCCACTTGTCGACGAACCGCTTCGGCACGGCCTCGTCGAGAAACCGCCCGGTCATCGCACCGCCCATGAACTTGTCGACATCGCTGCCCATCAGCTTGGCTTTGAACCGCGTTCGCGCGCCATCTCGCACAATGCTCAGAAACGCAAGATTGGGCAGGACCATCTTGAGGTCGGACATCGTCAGGTCGCCGCGCGCAGGCATCGTTCGCGCGCCGCGCTTCGCCTCCC